>Ga0302215_10000506_pt1 | contig 28862 bp, 22 predicted proteins | sample II_Fen_N3_1_FD_194580 | JGI IMG/M metagenome (GOLD analysis project Ga0302215, IMG submission 194580) | Peat permafrost microbial communities from Stordalen Mire near Abisko, Sweden - II_Fen_N3_1 | ecosystem: Environmental > Terrestrial > Soil > Wetlands > Permafrost | place: Sweden: Abisko... | reverse complement strand
CCTCACTTCGGGGGCAGGCAATGCCCGAATCGCCTATTCGTAAATTGGTTCCGCTAGCTGACAAAGCTAAAGCACGCGGTATCAAAGTGTACCATTTGAATATCGGTCAACCCGATTTAAAAACGCCTGAAGTCGCGTTAGAAGCGATTCGTAATATTGATCGTACCGTGCTTGAATACAGTCCGAGTGATGGTATTAAAAGCTTGAGAACTAAACTTGCAGCTTACTATCACACATTCAATATTGACGTAACTGAAGAAGATATAATTGTTACAACCGGAGGTTCAGAAGCAGTAAACTTCGCTTTTATGAGTTGTCTTGATCCGGGTGATGAGATTATTGTTCCTGAGCCTGCTTATGCTAATTATACTGCATTTGCTATTGCCGCCGGAGCCATTGTAAAACCTGTTGTTTCCAGCATTGAAGAAGGGTTTGCATTGCCTCATATCGAAAAATTTGAAGAGCTCATTACTCCAAAAACGAAAGGTATTCTGATTTGTAATCCGAATAATCCAACTGGTTATTTGTATACCCGTTCCGAAATGAATAAAATTCGGGATTTGGTGAAAAAATACGATTTATATTTGTTCTCCGATGAAGTCTATCGCGAATTTTGTTATACAGGTGCGCCTTATATTTCTGCTTTCCATTTAGATGGTATTGAAGAAAATGTGGTATTGATTGATTCTGTGTCAAAGCGTTATAGTATGACTGGTGTTCGTATTGGCGCATTGGTAACCAAAAACAAAGAAGTACGTAAAAACGTAATGAAATTCTGTCAGGCTCGTTTGAGTCCGCCACTTTTGGGTCAAATAGCCTCTGAGGCTGCCATGAATACATCGTCGGAATACATGCTTGAAATGTACAATGAGTATGTGGAACGTCGTAAGTTTTTGATTGATGGACTCAATCGTATTCCGGGTGTTTATTCACCTATACCAATGGGTGCTTTTTACACGGTGGCTCGACTTCCGGTTGATGATGCAGATAAGTTTTGTGCATGGTTACTTTCCGATTTTGAATTTGAAGGCTACACAGTCATGATGGCTCCAGCTTCCGGCTTCTATACCATTGATGGTTTTGGTAAGGATGAAGTTCGTATTGCCTATGTGCTCGACAAAGAAGATTTGAAGCATGCTTTGGTCGTGCTGGGCAAAGCGCTGCAAGCTTATCCCGGAAGAACTATTTAAAATTCTCATCTTCTCATTTTCAATAATTTAATCTGTGTCATTAGAATATTTCATAGCTAAACGCATCCACTTTCAGCAGGGCAAGAAAAATGTTTCTCGTCCTGCCGTTCGTATTGCCACTATTGGTATAGCGCTCGGACTGGCAGTAATGATTGTAGCTGTTGCTATTGTTATTGGTTTTAAGCGGGAAATTAGAAACAAAACAATTGGCTTTGGAGGTCATATTCAAATTACCAATTTCGATAATAACAACACCTACGAAATGAATCCTATCAAAGAAAATAATACTTTGATAAAGAAAATTTCGTCCATTGATGGTGTAAAGCACGTTCAACCTTTTGCAACAAAGCCCGGCATCATTAAAACCGATACTGAATTTCAGGGAATTGTAGTAAAAGGTATTGACAAAAACTTTGATTGGGATTTTTTTAAATCGAATATGGTTGAAGGAAAGCCACTTGACCTTTCTGCAAATACAGCAAGCAATGAGGTGGTTTTGTCAAAATATCTGGCTAATTTGCTGGGTTTGAAGCTTGGCGATAGTTTTTTTACGTATTTTATTCAGGATCAAGTTCGTGCGAGGAAGTTTAAAATTACCGGTATTTATTCTACAAATTTTGTGGAATACGATAAACTGATAATTTTGGCTGATATACGTCAGGTTCAGAAGCTAAATGATTGGCCTACTGATTCTATAAGTGGATTGGAAGTGCTGATCAGTGATTTTAATCGCATTGATGAAATAGGAGATAAGGTGTATGATGCCACTGCTAATCAGTTCACTCCTGATGGAAAGGCATATTCATCTCAGACAATAAAACAAATTAATCCTCAGGTGTTTAGCTGGCTTGATTTGTTGGATATGAACGTTTGGGTAATTCTTTTCTTGATGCTTTCTGTTTCCGGTTTTAATATGATTTCCGGTTTGCTGATACTTATTCTTGAGCGTACCAACATGATTGGTATATTGAAATCGTTGGGAGCGACGAACTGGTCCATTCGAAAGATATTCCTGTATCATTCGGCTTTTCTTATTGCTAAGGGAATGCTTTGGGGCAATATTATCGGATTGTCGCTTTGTGCTATTCAATACTTTACAGGTGTTATACCGTTGGATGCTCAAGCGTATTACGTAGCTACGGTTCCTATTGCTTTTAATTGGTTGTACATCCTACTTCTCAATCTGGGCACTTTGGTAGCTTCGTTTTTGATGATGGTCGGTCCTTCGTACCTTATCACTAAAATTTCTCCGGCAAAGATTATACGATACGAGTAGAGATGAATTCTTCTGATTTATAGTATATTAAATCTGCCAGAAAATATTGATTCGTAACGATTTAAAATAATGCCGGGTTCAATTCTGCTTTAGAATTGAACCCGGCATAACTTTTTATAATCTTACTGACTAATTGAAAGTTGGGAGTGTTGAGTATTCATGTGAATACCGTAAGTGCTGGTCAATATAGTTTTCTGTGTACGAAATTATTACATTGGTTATTTCACCTTTCTCGTTTTTAATGGCTGTATAAACAGGATTAACAAAACCACGATAAGGAGCTAAATGTAATTTCTTATAACGACCGAGCACTTCTGTGTGGAGTGTTTCATTTACTTTTACGCCATAAGTTTCTACTAGATTTTTACCACCTTCGAAATCTCCTGTAGATTTAATTTTCTGAATTTCAGCAAGTAGATGACCAAACAGAACTCGTAGCTTTTCATAATTGTTCACAATAACAAATGTCTCGCCATTTCTCTGCACCAATTCAATTACCTTGTCTGCTTTTCCTTTCTCAAATACCCAAGAAGCTATGAGTTGACGGTTGCGCATGTGTGCTTCTTCAATATTTTTTCGGGGCTGAATGCGGGTTAGCTGAGTCATTAATCCATTCATAATGTACGAGTAATATTCAGCTTTGTAAGCTTCTTTGTCCGGTAGCAATCCTAGTTCAACTATTTTTGGATCGCCCATGTAATAAAGTCCAAATAGATCGGCTCTGGCTTCCTCTATGCACGAACCATAAGCTTTCAATGCGTCCGGATCAACACCGGGTAGCAATTTGCCGGAACCGTGGCCAAGACATTCGTGCAAGTCGGTATGCAAGTTGTTTGTAAGAGAAGCAAAATCTTTAGCTCGCTTGCGTTCCACATCGCTCCACATAAATTCTTCAGCGAAGCCATTTCCAAGCGAAGCCTGATCGTACGCTTCAGTAATGTTCTCAATAGTTACCGATTTTGAACCATATTCGTGACGAATCCAGTTCGAATTGGGTAAGTTGATACCAATTGGAGTGGCCGGATAGCAATCGCCGGCAAGAATAGCTGCTGTGATAACTTTTGCCGAAACACCTTTAACTGTCTCTTTTTTGAATTGAGGATCAATAGGAGAGTTGTCTTCAAACCATTGAGCGTTTTTACTAATTGTTTCGGTGCGTTTGGTAACTTCTATGTTCTTGAAGTTGACCATAGACTCCCAACTGGCTTTCATGCCTAGTGGATCGCCATAAGTCTCTGTAAAACCGTTTACGAAATCAATTTGTGAAGCTAAATCTTCCACCCATTTTATAGAATATTCGTCGTATGTTTTTAAGTCGCCAGTTTTGTAAAAATCAATTAACGATAAAATCACTGCTTTTTGTTTGTCGTTTTCAGCCACTTCAGCAGCTTTTTTTAGCCAGCCAATAATGCCCGTTATAGCCGTACTATAAAGACCACCTGCCTTGTATGTTTTCTCAACCAGCACTCCGTTTTCTTTTACCAGTTTGCTGTTAAGTCCGTATGATATTGGTCTGGTATCGTTTGGATTTTTCATTTTTCCGTAGAATGCTTCCACTTCGACTTGAGTAATGTTATCTCCATAATAATTATTGGCTGAAGTCTTAATCAAATCCACGCCTTCAGCCTGATTAGTACGTTTTGGATATACCGTTGGGTCAAAAATGACAGGTTTCAATTTTGCCACTAAAGCACTTGGCGTTTCTTCTTTTGCTAATGGAAGTTTAGTTGCATCAATGCTCAACACCGCTTTTCTAAAGAAATCTTCAGAAAACTCGGGTGTAAACTTATCTTCTGAATAATGGTGGTGAATACCATTACCCATCCATACACGCTTTAGATAGGTTGTGAGTTGCTTAAATTCGACTGATTCGCGGTCGCCTTTGTAGTTTAGATACACCGCTTCCAATGTGCGACGAATGCAAAGATTGTACTTATTGTTCTGATCGTATAGAATGTCTCGCCCTTCAAGTGCAGCCTGACCGAGATAATAAATCATCTCTTTTTGTTTTAAACTTAAATCATCAAAATCAGGTACGCGGTAACGCAGAATTTCAATATCTGCAAACTTGTCAACCGAGTAGCTGAAATCCTCAATTTTGGGAGTGGCTGCATTGGCTGCTCCACTTGCCATTAATATACTTGTCATACTTATCAAAATTATTTTTTTCATTTTCAATTGTAGTTTAAACGAATTAAAACGAATGATTGTTTGTCGCTATTATTTTGTATCGCTATTTCCAGTAGTTTATTTTAATAAAAAGCCTGACGGTACGAATGTCAGGCTTCTATATAAGTTTCTTGATTTTTTTTGAATTTACTGACTACTTTACGTAAAATCTTGTAGTTCCACTCCAACTTTTGCCGGTTCCTAAAGCTTGGAAGCCGGTAATCTGCCGTGGTAAGCTAAGGTTTGGAGCGTTTATAGCCCATGTCTGTGGTTCAGGGCACACCCAATCTACATCACCACCGTTGTTCCACAATGTCCAGTGTTTGAAATCTTTGTCAACTTCATAATACACACTTACATTATTTTTAGTGTCAGTTAAAATTGCTCCATGATAAGATTTTCCATTTACAAAAATAGCTTCGTCGGTCAATGCAATTTCTATTGGTTTTCCTGTAACAGTCATACCTTCGTTTCTCAACTCAGATTCTTCTGCTGATAAGTCAAGAAGTGTTTCTGTAGGCAGACTTCTATCCGATAATTCCCAACGTTTACCGGCTGAAAGGCGTAATTTGTAATCCGATTTTTCAGAATTTTCTGAAAAAGGGAGTCGGAGAGGAGTGTGGTAACCAACGCCAAGTGGCATAAGTGAATCGCCTAAGTTTGTAAAAGTAATAATGTGTGTTAACTCATTATCGGTTAGAATAAACCTTATTTTACACACAAACTCGTGTGGAAAATCGGTGAAAATTGCCTCATTTACTTTGTTTGAAAAAAAGCTTGCTTCCAGCTCTACAGCATCGGGTGAGAAGCGGGTACGGGTAATTGTAAATGGTTGCGACTTGATTATTCCGTGATGATAATTGTTCTGAGCAGGAATAGTAATCGGGTATTGGTAATCTTTTCCTGCAAAAGTATATTTGCCATCTTCAATTCGGTTGGGCGGAAAAAGTAGCGGCACACCAAATATCTGAGGACGGCTTGTAAATGTCTCCATTTCGTCTGGTTTTGGTGAGCGTAAAATATCGATTTTCTTTTCTTTGTTGTATAGTTTTACTAAATTAGCACCCACTGATGGAATAATAATTGCCTCATACACATTCGTCTCTAACAGTACGGCTTCAATCCCCTGCCACAAAATCTTCTCAATCTTCATTTTTTTTTATCAGATTATTTAAAAACTATTCAAAAAGTAATTCGCCAAAAAAATCAGGGCGGTGAAAGTCCGGTTTTTCGGACGTAATAGGACTCCAGGTCACATAATGTTTCGAGTCCGTACCATCGGCACATTTATTGAAGTTGCCCAACAATTTTTCAGGAAGATGATCCGGATCAATGTTTAAAATTTGAAATGGAATTTTTACTATTAAATCCCATTCAAACATACCTTCCATTTCTTTGAAAGCTCTTCGTCCTACCGATGGGCAGCGCTCAATTAAGGATAATACTTCTTTGCTGTATGGAACAACATCAATGTTGCGTGCAACTCGTTTAGAGGCTTTGCAAGTGCCAATGCAGTTAAATTCAAAATTCATGTAGGTGTTGTCTTCCGGCAATTTGCAGAAAAATTCAACACAACTGTCTTCGTTAACAGGATCTTGGTCGTTGGAATAGATAGCTCGTATCATGCTTCCATGCACATTGTATTTTATAAAAATACTATCTTTTGATCGAGCAATATTGAAAATTGAAATTGGACGGTACGAATACTCTTTTGGCCAGTTTAGTACCTCAATTGTGTCTCTGTGTCCAGATTCTTCGAGGATATCTCCGACCAGTTCAATTTTAATATCGTTTAATAGCTCCAAATAGGGAATAATCAATCTTTTCATACCTTTTCTTTGACGAAGTAAATTCTGCAATATTAGCAAAAAAAAATGATAAATCTGGTCTGTTTATGGTATTGTTTGTGTTAAAAAATAATGGGAGCTAAACTTCCATTGAGGTTGTTTAGTTCCCATTCACTTTTAACTTATTAGGTATGCTTGTTTGTATCTTAGATTACAGCTAGTTTTTCAACACGGTTATAATCGGATACTAAACTGTCAATTACCTCTTTTACTGACACAATTTTGTCTGCCATATAGGCATTTTTACCTGCAAAAGCATAACCTTTATCCATTTGTCCCCGGTATGCATTATACAGGGTTACAATAATACAATAAGGAACTTTTTTGTAATCACAGGTATGAAGGCAATTGTATGGGCATGATTTCGGAGCTGTGAGTCCTTGTTTTACTTTTTCCAGAAACTCGCCTTTCAAAGCACGACCAGGCATGCCTACCGGGCTTTGTATAATTTCCACATCGCCTTCGCTGGCATTAATGTATGATTCTTTGAACTTGATGTCAGCATCACATTCGTGTGTTGTAACAAATCTACTGGCAATCTGAACACCTTTAGCACCCAATTGCATGATTCTATACATATCTTCACCGGTATAAATACCTCCTGCAGCAATAACAGGGATTTCTTGATTGTATTTTTCTTCGTAGATAGCCACTTCTCTTACCACTTCAGGAATAAGCTTTTCAATAGAAAAATTCTCATCTTCTATCTGATTTGTTTTAAAACCAAGATGACCACCAGCTTTAGGGCCTTCAACTACTACTAAATCAGGTAAGTAATCGTAAAGTGTTTTCCATTTTTCACAGATGATTTTTGCTGCTCTTGCTGACGATACAATGGGTACTAACTTTGTAGTACAACCTTCTGTACGATATTTAGGTAGATCCATTGGTAATCCAGCACCGGCAAAAATAACATCAACTTTCTCGGCGATGGCTGTTTTTACCATGTCGCCAAAATTCGTTAAGGCCATCATAACGTTAACTCCGATAATTCCTGAAGTTTTTTCACGCGATTTTCTAATTTCCTCCTTCAACCCAATCAAACAAGCTTCCATGTAGTCTTTCGCAGTATGGCGATAAATAAGACCAAGTCCAGCACAAGAAATAACGCCTACACCCCCTTCATTTGCAACCGCAGACGCTAATCCATTTAAAGAAATTCCAACTCCCATTCCACCCTGAATAATGGGTAGGCGAGCAGTCAAATCTCCGATTTTCAAATTATTCATATTGCACATTTTAACTATTTGTGTGCAAAAGTACTCATAAAAACTCAAAGTAAACGCTTTACCGTTCTATATGGACTTACATTTAACACTAATGAGTTTCTTTTTAATTAATCTGTATAATTATTTGAAAATTAGTCAGTAAGTTAAACTTAAATGACTGCTAAAAGAGTTCTATTTATTCGTTTTCTAAATCAGTTAGTTGTAAGATGAAAATAGATTGAAATTATATATCTTTGAGGAAAATTATTTAGAAAGAAAGATGAATTTTATTGCAATAGATTTTGAGACTGCGCATGCTGAATTTCCTTGCGAAATAGGTCTTACGCGCGTTCAAAACGGAGAAATTATAGAGTCAAAATCGTGGTTAATAAAACCTGCCTGCTTCCCGTATATGAATCCTTGGAATCAGCGGGTACATGGAATATCTTCAGCTGATGTGTCTAATGCGCATAGTTTTGAAGATTTGTGGAGTGAGCTGAAATTATGGCTCGACGATAGTTATCTGGTTGCACACAATGCAGCATTCGATATGCGTGTTCTACGTGCAACTTTGGCCTATTACGACTTAGCTATACCTTGGGCGGAGTATTTCTGTAGTGTGAGTTTGTCGCGTAAAACCTGGAAACATTTGCCAAGTCATTCGTTAGGAGTGGTGAGTCAGTTTCATAATATCCAATTTAATCATCATCGGGCAGGTGATGATGCTGAGGCTTGTGCAAAAATTGCGTTGAAAGCTTTTGTAGAGGCAAATGCTTCGTCAGTACAAGAAGGACTCAAAAAACTGGGTGTAGCACTCAAAAAGCTTTAAATTTGGATAGAAAAAAACCTCTCCGAGCTTCACAGCTAAGAGAGGTTATCAGTTGTAGATTTAGTTTTATTACTCACACAATTAAAATGTCTGCCCACAAAACAGACATTTTTTATCAAAATACATTAATATCGTAATTTGGTTCGTTTACAATTTCTGAAACTAATTCAGTGTAAAGAACTTTACCGTTTTCGTCAATACCGACAACCGAACGAGCCATTAATCCTTGTAAAGGACCATCAGTTAGCAATACGCCATAGTCTGTTGCAAATGAATTGTAGCGGAAATCAGAAGCTGTAATTACATTTTCAATTCCTTCAGCTCCACAGAAGCGTCCTTGAGCAAAAGGTAGGTCCTTTGAAACACAAATAACTACTACATTTTCTTGTGAAGCAGCCCATTTGTTGAAATTTCGAACAGAAGCAGCACAAGTTCCTGTGTCTACACTTGGAAAAATGTTAAGTAATACGCGTTTTCCTTTGTAATCAGCTAAATGAATTTCTTGTAAACTACCTCCTACTAAAGCAAATTCAGGTGCTTGTGAACCTACTGCTGGTAAATTTCCGTTTGTGTGTACGTCGCCACCTTTAAATTTTGTTGTTGCCATAAAAATTGAAATTGATTATATTTGTTTTTAAAAATTTGTTGTATCTATTTCAATAACGCATACCTTTGGTTTTTTGTTTATATTTGCATGTGATTTTTTCGAAAAAATACCCAATAAGAAATGATGTTGTCTTGTTTTTAAGCGGGGAAATTGAAAAGTTAAGCTTATTATGTTTATAAAAACCAGAATGTTGCAAGCGGGTTTTGAGAGAGTAATCTCTATGCTGTTTTTTGTTCTGATATTGTCATTTTTTTCTTGCAAGGATACGGACGAATACAATGTGGATTCAGCATTTACCGATTATTTGCAGCGTTTCGAGGATGAGGCTGCTACGCGCGGAAGATATTTTGATTTGCATAAAACAGGATTGATAATTGAATTCGGCAATTTGAAAGGTGGTTATGCCGGACTTACGCATTACGAGAATCCAATCAGGATTGAGATTGACCAAAAGTATTGGAATGCAATTACTAAGTATGCAGGTTCTGATTTAATGAAAGAAGATTTGATTTTTCATGAATTGGGACATGGGTTGTTAGGGCGGAAACATTTGAACTCTACACTGGAAAATGGCGATTGGAAGTCCATTATGTGTGGTGGCGATAAAGTGAATGACCGTGCATGGAATATCAATTATAAGGGTGAACGCCGAAAGTATTATTTGGATGAATTGTTTAATGAAAGTACCCCGCAACCTGATTTTGCGAGCAATCAACTGACAGCTGATACCACCGGCTACTCTCCAAAAATAACGTTAAACTTTAATTCAACCGATAAAAATAATTTTGGCTGGATTCTTGTTGATGATGTGAAACATAAGATTTCGTCCGATAATGGTCGGTTACGTTTTGAGTCTAAAATGAGTCTTTCGTACTTGGTTTACTTACGGACATCAGTTGATGTGCAAACCGATTTTGCGTTTGAAATGACCTTGGAATACAGCTCTACCGATGAATCGAACCAGTATGGACTGGCTTTTGGGAATCATAATGATACTGCTAATATTTCAAATGAGGAAATTGAGTATTTTACAATCAATAATAATCGCCAGATGTACATGGGCAATCGGTCGTGGTATAGTTTTTTTACTGAGCTGGCAGAAAATCAGATTGTTCCAGGTGGGAAAAACAAGTTAAAGGTATTCAAAAGTGGAAAAATGCTGTATTACTTTATCAATAATGTTTACAGTTATCGTTCGGAGATGGAAACCCAAACCAGTGGTTATTATTTCGGTTTTATGGTACCGCCATTGGGTGTGGTGTTAGTTGATGATTTATCTATTGCTAAACCTAGTTCTTCTGGAATTGCTGCTCGCGTAACGGCACTACAAATTCTGGAATTTGAGTGTACACCCATTGAATTAACGAATCAACGGGAAATCAACAAACAGTAAATCGTACTGTTTTATTTATTAATTTATAATGAAATTTAATGTCTAAATTCACAATTTATCAAGTACTTCCACGCCTTTTTGGCAACGAAAATACAACCAATAAACACAATGGAACCTTAGCCGAGAATGGATGTGGCAAGTTTAATTCATTTACAAAAAAAGCGTTATCTGAGATTAAATCAATGGGTATAACGCACGTTTGGTACACCGGAGTTATCGAACATGCTACACAAACCGATTATTCGGCTTACGGTATACGTAAAGATCACCCGGGTGTGGTAAAAGGAAAGGCTGGTTCGGCTTATGCTATTAAAGATTATTATGATGTAGATCCTGATTTAGCTGAGAATGTTGAAAACCGAATGGCCGAATTTGAAGCACTTGTAGAGCGTACGCATAAAGCTGGTATGAAGGTGATTTTGGATTTTGTACCTAATCATGTAGCACGTCAATATCATTCAGATGCTAAACCGGCAGGAGTTATTGATTTGGGTGAAACTGATCATCCTGAATGGGCATTCTCGCCGCTAAATAATTTTTATTATATTCCAAATCAACCATTTAATCCGAAGTTTGATGCACAGGGTTATCTGGAGTTTCCTGCAAAAGCTACCGGGAACGATCAGTTTACAGCTTCGCCTGGTAGTAACGATTGGTATGAGACTGTAAAGCTAAATTATGGTGTGAATTATGTGGAAGGTGGTCAAAAACAGTTTAGTCCTGTGCCTGATACTTGGTTTAAAATGCGTGATATTCTACTTTACTGGGCTTCTAAAAAAGTTGATGGTTTCCGTTGCGATATGGCTGAAATGGTTCCCGTAGAGTTTTGGAGCTGGGCTATAACACAGGTTAAATCGCAATATCCACAAATTATTTTTATTGCCGAAGTTTATAATCCGGCTGAATACCGCAACTATATAAGCAACGGAAAATTTGATTATTTGTACGATAAAGTAGGTTTGTATGATATGCTTCGCAATGTTACCAGCCGTAATTACCCGGTTCGTGAGATTACAAATAGTTGGCAATCGCTTGGTGGTATTGAAAATCAGATGCTTAATTTTCTTGAAAATCATGATGAACAGCGTATTGCTTCCGGTTTTTTCTCTGGTAATGGAGTTTATGCCCAACCGGCTATGATAGTTGCTGCAACGCTAACACAAGCTCCTGTAATGATTTATGCTGGTCAGGAATTTGGCGAAATGGGCATGGAAAGTGAAGGATTTAGTGGAGTTGATGGAAGAACTACTATTTTTGATTATTGGGGAGTGAAATCATTACAAGCTTGGTCTAACAATGGCAAGTTTGATGGTGGTAAATTGGCTCCTGAGCAAAGAGATTTACAGCTATTTTACAAGAAAATATTGAATATTGCTATTTCACAAAAGGCGATAACCCATGGTTTAATGTACGATTTGGTTTTTGCCAATTTTGAGAATAATAAATTTAATACGCACGAACAGTTTGCTTGCTTCAGAAAATACCAAGATGAATTGTTACTAATAGTGTTGAATTTTGACGACAAACACTTAGATACTGAGGTGCATTTCCCTTATGAGGCTTTTCAATACCTTGGCCTGGCTGAGGGGAATATTTATAGTTTTACAAACTTGTTAGACGAATCGGATAAGTTTCCGTTACTTACATTAAATTCGCAACAGCCATTTATTTCGCATATGGCGCCATGGAAGGGACTTATCTTGAAGCTGACAAAAGTATAGGTTTATTGCTGAATTTTAAGTGAGAAGTGGACTGTTTACGATAAATTAATTATATTTTGTTGATTTAAATAATTTATTATGAATAAGTTAATGTCTTTCTGTGCCTATTTTCTGTTACTTTTTATCAGTTCTTGCTCGTTCTTAAAAACATCACCTGAAACAAAAAAAATGATTAGCACTAAAGTAGAATCTAAAGATTTCACTGTTGGGGTTAATCTTGCGAATCCGCTTAGACTGAAGCCCGTTTCCCTTACTTCTGACTATACACTTCGAATTAAAAACGATTCAGCATTTGCTTATTTACCGTATTATGGTGTGGCGCAAATAGCACCTTTCTCTGGTGAAGGTGGAATTAAATTTGCTGAACCAATGATAGATTATAAAATGAGTTCCAATAAAAAATCTACCGGTTGGGACATTCAGTTTCAGCTAAAGTCGGAACTTGTTTTGTACACAGTTAGCATGAATATATATGACAACGGAAGTTCTGTTATTACAGTTAATTCCTTTAATCGGGATGTCATAAATTTCAATGGTGAAGTAAAGTAGATGCATATAAAACCGAAAATACTTTTGTTTCTCCTACAAAAGTATTTTCGGTTTTTATTGTCCAAATGGTTTTTGGTTACTGCAGCTAATATTTTCGCCTGGCTTTACATGAAAGTATTGGCAAAAATATTGATAATACTGGTATCGGTAGGAGGTTTTCTCAAGATCTTTGCCTGTTCCGCACTCTACACCGCCATTTATAACGTTTACAGTAGCTCCAAAGCCGGGTAAACGCCCTTTTTGCAAGTCATTGTCGGTTGGCTTCCATTTGTTTGTCATAATATTGTGACAAGACGGTTTGGGAAATTGTGGTGTCATCCAAAACCAGATAGCCGATGCAAATGAAATTAGAGCATCTTGAGCAACTAATTCCGGGTGAAGGAGAAGTGAGTCTTTTGTGCCAAACCAGGCTTCGCTAAATTGTCCGTAGTTGTAGTTCCAACTTAGTTGTTTTGGACCTCTTCCAAAATAGCTTTTGCCCTCAACCGGGAGGTAGTTTTTCTTTGTTGCGTCAGCATAAATATTCTTTGCACCGTCTAGTTTTTCTTCTACAAAATAAAGTCCCCACTTAAAATAACCACCGGGAGCTTCTGCCCATCCACCACTTGTTTCTTGTGCTATATTAGCCAAAAAAGCTGCTAATTCTCTTTTTCTTTCGATTGGATTTTTTGATGAAAGAAAGTCCGGAAAGTAACTCGCGGCATCAACAAATGCTTTAAATGAATAAAAATCCGTTGCTTGTTTTCCATTCCGGTTTGGGAATAGTTCATTCCATTTTTTTGCAGTTAAAAGTTTTGGTAGTGTTGTTTTGCCTTTGTGATTTATAAGCGCATGAACTTCATTGCCGGTGTTTTGTGTAAATCCGTTAATCGAAATCATTAATGCGAGTACTATAAATGAGTGTTTCATCTAAAAAGTGAAAATGCAAGTCTATAACTTGCTTTCGATTTTATAGGTTTTTGTAGGCGTGTTTACCATCCATGCCGAAAAAACATTGATGTAATTCCAAAACGAAATAATGGCTGATTCGGGGATATTCAGTTCCAATAATACTTGTTTGTAGCAGTTGAGCCAAACAAGTCTACCTTCGGGAGTAATGCTCGATGCTGCATGACGATTTATCATCATAGGTTTTCCGCGGCGCTGGTTGTAGTAATCAGTTCCACCGCAAATTTGCACCATAAAGTCTGCTGAATGCTGTTTCTGCATTGCAAATTCGTCATCGTTGGTTGAGAATAAACCTTTTATATCGCTTTGGCGCATTAGGTCGTAATGCCTACTTACCATAGCGCGAATGCCTTCTTCGCCCATGTGCTTGAAAAATTCAGGATCGGGTTTAGTTACATCGGGACGTTCTCCCAATTGATAGTTGTTTATTTCTAATATTATCATTGTTGTTGTAAATAAATTCAATTAAATAACCTCTAATTAAGGACTATTGTTCGTGCTTTAAACAAAAACAGTCACAGAAAATCTATGACTGTAATTTTATTTTAGTTGTTGAAGTCGAAATTCACTTGGTCAAACAGTAAGCTTCTCCGATTTTTGTGCTTTAAAGTTTTTAGTAAACTCAAGAATGCTTCTAGCTATACCATCAGCATCTAATCCAAGCATGGCATACAACTCTTCCGGTGTTCCGTGTTCCACAAAGGTATCAACTATTCCAAGACGTTTAACTTGCACGTTGTAATTGTTGTCCGATAAAAATTCAAGCACGGCACTTCCAAATCCTCCGTTAATCACCCCATCTTCAATGGTTATAATTTGTTTGAAGTTTTGAGCAATTTCATGAAGCATAGCCTGATCCATAGGTTTCAGGAAACGAATATCGTAATGCGCTATAGAGATATTTTGTTCATTCTCAATTTTTAGAATAGCTTTTTCGGCATTTTTAGCCATAGTCCCAATAGTGAGAATCGCTAAATCAGTTCCTTTCTTTAGTTGCTCACCTTTAGCAATTTCCACTTTTAGCATAGGTTTGTGCCAATCAATAATTGTTCCCTTGCCTCTTGGGTAGCGGATAACAAATGGACCCATGTCTTTTTGTTGCGCAGTGAACATCATGTTACGTAGCTCAATTTCGTTCCGGGGAGCAGCTATAGTCAAATGTGGAATGCACCGCATATAGGCCAGATCGAAAATTCCATGATGCGTAGCGCCGTCGGAACCAACAATTCCGGCTCTGTCCAGACACATTATCACGTTAAGTTCTTGTAAAGCTACATCGTGAATCACATTGTCGTAAGCACGTTGCATGAAAGACGAATAGATATTGCAAAATGGAATTAAGCCTTCTTTTGCCATCCCTGCGGAGAAAGTCACTGCATGACCTTCGGCAATTCCTACATCGAAAACACGGTGAGGAAATTCTTTTTGCATAATGGTCATAGAGCAACCTGAAGGCATGGCCGGAGTAACTGCCACAATTTTATTGTTTTGTTTTGCCAGTTCCAATAAAGTTTCGCCAAAAACTTCTTGAAAGAGTGGGGGAGTTGGCCCTGTTGATTCAACAGTTTTAATTATCCCTGTTTCTACATCAAATTTTCCTGGTGCATGCCAGCCTGTATCCGATTTTTCAGCAGGTTCGTAGCCTTTCCCTTTTCGGGTAATGCAATGAAGTACTTTTGGTCCATTAAATTTTTTGATTTCAGACATGATTCGAACCAGTTCGTCTACATCATGTCCATCTACCGGACCAAAATAACGAATATTTAATCCTTCAAAAATATTATGTTGCTTGGTCAAAGCCGCTTTTACAGTATTATTGAAACTGATAATTCTATTTTTCTTTGTTTCATTAATAATCCCCATTTTTTTGAGGATGTTGTAGGCGCGGTATCGTACTTTGTTGTACGTTCTCGAAGTCGTTATATCAATCAGGTATTGTGTAAAGCCACCTTTTATGGGGTCAATAGCCATTTGATTGTCATTCAGGATAATCAAAAGGTTGTTTTTATCCATCGAAGTGTTGTTCAATCCTTCAAATGCCAGTCCGCCTGTCATGGCTCCGTCCCCAATCATTGCTACAACTTGTCTGTTGGGCTCTTCTTTCAATAAGGAGGCCACTGACATGCCAAGTCCAGCCGAAATAGAAGTTGACGAGTGTCCAACGCCAAAAGCATCATACTCACTTTCTTTCGGCGATGGGAATCCGCAAATTCCCTTGAACTGTCGGTTTGTATGGAATTTATTTCGCCGGCCGGTTAGAATTTTGTGTCCGTAAGCCTGATGACCAACGTCCCATACAATGCGGTCGTAAGGTGTATTGAATACATAGTGAAGTGCCACTGTCAACTCAACTACACCGAGGCTTGAACCCAGATGCCCAGGATTTTTTGAAACTTCGTCAATAATAAACTGTCGAAGTTCGTCGCAAACAGCCGGAAGGTCATTTCGGCTAATTGCTTTTAAATCAACGGGTGAGTCTATGTGGTTAATATATTGATATGTTCTGTTTTTCATGCTAAATAAAAAATGCCCACAAAAATAATACAAATTTACTGTCATTGTCCTATTTCAGCTGCTTATCTTTGCCTTCGTATATTTTTTTATACAACGTATTGGATCACGAAATTGATCATTTTATTGCTAAATCTAATTTTCTCTAATAAAATAAGGCTCATTCCTTACAAATCGTACAAATATAACATTTTTTTCTTCCAAACTATTTGACATTTCGAATTCTTGCCTTATCTTTGCAACCAAATTAATACAAAAATGAATTCTCTACGCATTTATACAGTCCTCGTGCTCGTCGTACTTCTTTTGGTCAAAAATCAGAAGTGAGATGGTTGCGTGTATAAAATGTATGTGAACATACAAGAAACCTTTCTCACCATAACTGAGAAAGGTTTTTTTATGAACAACTGTTAACCCCTAAAGGGGAATTATGCACATCTGTTTTCATAATTGACTAGGGGTGGCAAAAGTAGTTTTACTAAATAAAAAAACAAATTATCCTCGAACAATATACCTTAATCTTTCAAGAATGCGGGTTTTGTTCGCCTTTAGGGGTTATGGGTACTTTTATAAGAATTATATGAAACAAGAATTACGTAGTGCAACAAGCACCGGTGGTCGCAGAATGGCTGGAGCACGTTCGTTGTGGCGTGCCAACGGAATGACAAATGAGCAAATGGGTAAACCAATTATTGCTATTGTGAACTCATTTACACAATTTGTACCGGGTCACGTTCATTTGCACGAAATTGGTCAGAAAGTAAAAGCTGAAATAGAAAAACTGGGCTGTTTTGCTGCCGAATTTAATACCATTGCCATTGACGATGGAATTGCCATGGGGCATGATGGTATGTTGTATTCATTGCCTTCACGCGATTTGATTGCCGATAGCGTTGAATATATGGTAAATGCTCACAAGGCAGATGCCATGGTTTGTATCAGCAATTGCGATAAAATTACGCCGGGAATGCTTATGGCTTCCATGCGATTGAATATCCCTACTGTTTTTGTTTCGGGTGGACCTATGGAGGCTGGCGAATTGGATGGAAAACATCTCGATTTGATTGACGCTATGGTTCAGGCTGCCGACGAAAATGTATCGGACGAGCAGGTTCGCAAAGTAGAAAATGCAGCTTGCCCAACTTGCGGTTCATGCTCGGGTATGTTTACTGCAAACTCTATGAATTGCCTGAACGAAGCTATTGGTTTGGCTTTGCCGGGTAATGGAACTATCGTTGCTACGCACTCCAACCGCACACAATTATTTGTTGATGCAGCTAAGTTAATTGTTGACAATGCCAATAAATACTACTTCGAAGGTGACGATTCTGTATTGCCACGTTCAATAGCTACCCGTGAAGCATTTCTGAATGCTATGACCCTGGACATTGCCATGGGAGGATCAACAAATACCGTTCTACATATTTTGGCTGTTGCTCACGAAGCAGGAGTTGAACTAACAATGGACGATATGGATAAACTTTCCCGTGTAACTCCTTGTTTATGTAAAGTTGCTCCAAATTCTCAGAAATATCATATTCAGGATGTAAACCGTGCCGGTGGAATTTTGGGTATCTTGGCTGAGTTGAGCAAAGGTGGTTTGGTAAACAAATCGGTTTGTCGTGTTGATGGACTGACATTGGGCGAAGCCATTGAAAAATTTGATATTACGGCTCCAACAGTTATTGCTAAAGCCATTGATATATATAAGAGTGCTCCAGCACACCGTTTTAATTTGGTAATGGGCTCTCAAAGTGTTCAGTATCCGGAGCTAGATGGCGACCGAGTCAACGGTTGTATTCGCAGTGTGGAACATGCCTACACCAAAGATGGTGGATTGGGCATCCTCAAAGGGAACATTGCACAGGACGGATGCGTTATTAAAACCGCCGGTGTCGACGAAAGCATTTGGAAGTTCAGCGGGCCAGCCAAAGTGTTTACGTCTCAGGATACAGCTTGTGCCGGAATTTTAAGAGGTGATGTGGTTTCGGGCGATGTGGTGGTAATTACTTACGAAGGACCTAAAGGTGGTCCGGGAATGCAGGAAATGCTTTACCCAACTTCGTATATCAAATCGAAACATTTGGGAAAAGAATGTGCGTTGATTACCGATGGTCGTTTCTCTGGTGGAACTTCCGGTTTATCTATCGGACATGTTTCTCCTGAAGCTGCTTCGGGTGGTAATATTGGACTGATTGTAGATGGCGATATTATCGAAATTGATATTCCAAACCGTTCCATTAATGTAAAAGTAAGCGAGGAAGAATTGCTGAAACGTCGCGAAGCTGAATTGGCTCGTGGCAAAGATGCATTCAAACCTAAAGATAGAAATCGTGTCGTTTCAAAAGCCCTTCGTGCATACGCCAGCTTGGTAAGTTCTGCCGATAAAGGTGCTGTGAGAATGATAGACTAACCCCCAACCCCTAAAAGGGCGTGTTTTTTGGGGTTTGTATTTTGAGAATTTTGTGAATAACTTTATTAGTTTCACTTTTTAAGTTCCGTCAGCTGACGGAGATTTAGGGATTATTATATTATGGAAACAAAAACTAAAATAACAGGAGCTCATGCATTTATGCAGTCGCTTGTAAAAGAAGGCGTTGATACCATATTTGGCTATCCTGGCGGTGCAATTATGCCCGTTTTCGATGCGCTTTACGATTACGATAAACATATAAATCATATTCTTACCCGTCACGAACAAGGTGCAACACATGCGGCACAAGGTTATGCGCGTGTTTCGGGCAAAGTTGGCGTTTGTCTGGTTACTTCGGGGCCGGCAGCTACCAATACTATCACTGGCATTGGTGACGCTATGTTGGACAGTACACCTATGGTAGTTATCACCGGTCAGGTTGGTGCTGCTTTATTGGGAACTGATGCTTTTCAGGAAATAGATGTGGTTGGTATTACGCAGCCAATCACCAAATGGGCGTATCAGATTCGCCGTCCCGAAGATATAGCCTGGGCCGTGGCTCGTGCGTTTTACATTGCACGCAGTGGACGCCCGGGACCTGTAGTACTTGATTTTGCAAAGAATGCACAAATTCAGGAAGTCGAATTCGAATATAAACCTTGCACGTTCATTCGCAGTTATTTGCCAATTCCCGAAGTTCAACCTTCACAAATTGAAGCTGCTGCTGCATTGATTAATGGAGCTAAAAAGCCATTTGCATTGGTTGGTCAGGGTGTTGTGTTGGCAAATGCCGAGGAAGAATTAAAAGCATTTTTGGAAAAAGGAAATATCCCTGCTGCCTGGACTTTACTGGGTGCTTCGGCTATGTCTACTGATTTTCCATTAAACAAAGGTTTCTTGGGAATGCACGGCAACGTGGCTCCAAATATGAAAACCAACGAATGCGATGTGCTGATTGCTATCGGTATGCGTTTCGACGACCGTGTAACCGGCGATTTGAAAACTTATGCTAAGCAAGCAAAAATTATACACTTAGACATTGATACAGCCGAAATTGGCAAGAATGTGATTCCTGATGCTCCGGTATTGGGATCGGCCAAAGACACCTTACCTGCATTGACCGCTAAGATAAGTGACGCGAAACATGCCGAATGGATTGCTTCGTTTGCTGAATATGAAAAATTAGAATTTGATAAAGTAATCCAACGCGAAGTTTACCCTGAATCTGGTGAAATGACCATGGGTGAAGTTATTCACAAAATATCTGAAGCTACAGATAACAAGGCTATTTTGGTAACCGACGTAGGTCAGAACCAAATGATGGCTGCTCGTTATTTCAAATATTCTGAAACCCGCAGTTTGGTAACTTCGGGTGGTTTGGGTACTATGGGATTTGGTATTCCAGCTGCTATGGGTGCTAAAGTTGGTGCTCCCGATCGTACGGTATGTATGTTCAGCGGGGACGGTGGTTTCCAAATGACTATTCAGGAACTTGGAACCATTATGCAGGAACAAATTGGTGTAAAAATGATTATCCTGAACAATCATTTCCTGGGTATGGTTCGCCAGTGGCAGGAAATGTTCTTTGAGGAGCGCTATTCGTTCACCAATATGTTGAATCCTGATTTTGTAGCCATTGCCAAAGCTTATCGCATTGACGGCACAGAAGTTTACAAACGAGAAGATCTTGATGCGGCTATTGCTGATATGTTGAAGGATGACAAACCTTATTTATTGGTTGTAAATGTTGAGAAAAAAGGCATGGTATTCCCTATGGTTCCTGCCGGTGCATGTGTTACAAACATTTTATTGGGAGACTAAAATCATGGAAACTAAATTATATACAATTACAATTTTTTCGGAAAATACGGTAGGTTTGTTAGGTCAAATCACTATCATATTTACACGCCGTTCCATTAATATCGAGACGCTTTCTGTCTCACCATCGGCACTGAAAGGTATCCATAAATTTACCATTACGCTTTTTGCCACCGAAGATGTGGTGTCGAAAGTGGTAAAACAAATTGATAAACGTATTGATATTCTGAAGGCATATTACAATACTGACGAAGATTTGATTTTTCAGGAAATTGCCTTGTACAAGGTTGCTACTGAGAAATTATTAGCGAAAGGTTCTATTGAAGATATTGTTCGCAAATACCATATTCGTATTTTGGAAATGAACACCGATTTTGTTGTTTTACAAAAGGCTGGACATTATGCCGAAACGCAACAAATGTTCGAAGAACTGAGCGAGTCGGTAGGTGTATTGCAGTTTATTCGCTCTGGACGTGTGGCTATTACCCGCTCAAAAGTGGAACGTTTGAGCGATATGTTGGATAATATTCAGGCAAAATACGGACAAGATAATTAATACATTAAATAGCGTTTTAATGTCATTGAAAAAAACATATTCGTTTCAGATTCAGCCACAGTTTGTAGATTTCCAATATCGGGCAACTATGGCTTCGCTGGGCGATATTTTGCTCACCACTGCTCAGTTTAATGCCGACGATAACGGTTTTGGTATCCGTCGGTTGAATGAGATAGACAGTTCATGGGTGCTTTCGCGTTTGGCTATTGAAATGGTTCGATTTCCGGAGCAATATGAGCAAATTCAGGTGGAAACGTGGGTGGAAGAAGTGGGACGTGCCAACACAACCCGTAACTTCTGCATACGCAATGCAAACAACCAAATTATTGGGAATGCTTGTTCTATCTGGGTGTTTTTCGATATGAAAACCCGCCGGGCAAAGGATTTGCAAACGCTTGAAGGTATTCATGCTTTTGCCAACAACGATCCGGGACTTATTGACAAGCCGATTAAGCTTGTGTCCATTGAGGGTGAAAAATACGACGCTTTCAAAGCGAAGTACAGCGATATTGATATTAACGGACACGTGAACAGTATACGTTATATTCAGTGGATAAGCGATTGTTTCTCGCTGGATTGTTATCGGAAATCGAAAGTGAAGCGTTTCGAGGTGAACTACCTGACCGAAATGCTCTATGACGACACGATTGAAATAGCAGGGCAGGAATTAGAACCGGGTGATTTCCGCTTCGAAATCCGGAAGGATGGAAAAGTTACTTGTCGCGCTCGTGTAGTATTTTGAAAACCTGAACTCGAATAAAAGAATAAAAATAAATAACTAATATAAACCAAATTGGTAACGCTCAACAAAATAAGATAATTATCGTATCTTTGTCGGGTTTTAAAAATTAAAGAAGAAAATGGCAAATTATTTCAATTCACTACCTCACCGCCTGAAAGTTCAGGAACTTGGAAAATGTGATTTTATGCAAAGCAGCGAATTCGCTGATGGTGTTAAAAAGCTTGTTGGAAAGAAAATCGTAATCATTGGTTGCGGTGCTCAAGGGTTGGCTCAAGGTCAAAACATGCGCGACAGTGGTTTGAACGTGGCTTATGCATTGCGTCAGGAAGCTATCGATAACAAACGTGCTTCGTTTGTAAACGCTACCGAAAACGGTTTTGAAGTAGGTACTTTTGAACAATTGATTCCTACGGCAGACTTAGTATCTAACCTGGCTCCGGACAAACAACATACTTCGGTAGTAAATGCCGTTGTGCCTTTGATGAAACAAGGTGCTACTTTGTCTTATTCTCACGGTTTCAATATCGTTGAAGAAGGAACTCAAATCCGCAAGGATCTTACTGTTGTAATGATTGCTCCTAAATCGCCTGCTTCTGAAGTACGTGCTGAATACCTTCGTGGTTTCGGTGTTCCTACACTTATTGCAGTTCACGCCGACAACGATCCTAACGGTGATGGGTTGGAAATTGCCAAAGCATATTGCGTAGGTACAGGTGGCCACAAAGCCGGTGTACTGCTTTCGTCATTCGTTGCCGAAGTAAAATCGGATTTGATGGGTGAGCAAACTATCCTTTGTGGTTTATTGCAAACAGGTTCTATTCTTTCTTTCAATAAAATGGTTGAAAAAGGAATCGACACTGGTTATGCTTCTAAGCTTGTACAGTATGGTTGGGAAGTTATCACCGAAGCATTGAAAATTGGTGGTATCACCAATATGATGGATCGCTTGTCGAACCCTGCTAAAATTGCTGCTTTCAATATTTCAGAAGAATTGAAAGAAATCATGCGTCCGTTATTTATCAAACACATGGATGATATTTTGTCGGGCGAATTCTCTCGTATCATGATGGAAGACTGGGCTGCCGGTGACAAAAATTTATTGTCGTGGCGTGCTGCTACAGGCGAAACTGCATTCGAGAAAACTCCTGCTGGTGACGTGGAAATTTCAGAACAAGAATACTTCGATAATGCTACATTGATGGTTGCTTTTGTAAAAGCAGGTGTTGAGTTGGCTTACGAAAGCATGACTTGCTCGGGTATTAAAAACGAATCGGCTTACTACGAGTCATTACACGAAACTCCACTTATTGCTAATACCATTGCACGTAAGAAATTGTTCGAAATGAACCGCGTAATTTCTGATACAGCTGAATACGGTTGCTACTTGTTCGATCACGCTTGTAAACCACTTTTGGCTGATTTCATGACCAAAGTTGATACAAACATTATCGGTAAAAACTTCAACACAGCTGGTAACGCACACGTTGACAACTTCGAATTGGTAAAAGTAAATGCTGCTATCCGTAACCACTCTATCGAAATTTGTGGAGCTGAATTGCGTGCTGCTATGACTGCCATGAAGAAAATTGTAGAATAATAATGCTAGTAAAGACACAAGGCTTTGTGTCTTTACTAGTAACAAAAACAACAAGAGCTGTTCCGAATTCAGAAGCAGCTCTTGTTGTTTTAATATGTATATATACAACTTAATCTATCTCTAGTTGTAGTCCGTTTTTTAATATATCAAGGGCTTGATTTTGTTCTGCCATTAGTCGGTAGCGTTCTTCGGGAGTACTGGCACGTTGTCCGGCTGTTTCCTCCGCTACTTTTACAGTCATTCTAATCATGGAATTCTGCAAACGAATGTGCATGAAACTTTGAATGTCTGATTGCATACGTTTTAGTTCTTTCTCTTGTAAGATATTACTTACAGTAATTTCAAAAGTGTTTTCTGATGTAATGTGTGGTGTTGTACTAAGGAAAAAACTTGTCATACGTCCCTGTTCGGGAATAGTTTCGGCAAATTGATACCATGTCCGAATTAAATCATCTGCAGAATACGGCTTGTTTTGAATAATGCTAGTTACCTCAATAACTGAGCCGGTAGTACTTTCTGCCGGTGAAGGTGTAGTTGTTGGGGCAGATATAGAAATGCTACCAGGACGCTTAAATGCCGGTTTTGAGTCGGCTGCAACTTCTTCTTTTGGTTGAGTTTTAACAATTTGTTTTTGAATAGAAGCAGCTTGAGTTGCTTGTACGACAGTTGGTGTAGCGACCGTATTTAAGGGTGTGTTGGCAGAAGTAGCCGCCTGTACTTTTTGAATTGGAGCAGGCTTTTCGTCGATTATACTAGATTTTTTTTTTTCGTCCGTAAGTTGACACATACGAATTAAGGCAAGTTCTACTAGTAAACGCTTATTTTTACTCTGTCGATAATCAATATCGCAGTCGTTGCTTATTTTTAGCGCTTGGAACAAAAATTCAGGTGTACAGCTTTGAGCCTGGGCTTTATAACGTTCACCAATATCTGCTCCAACTTCTAAAAGAACAATGGTTTGTGGATCTTTGCTTACTAAAACATCACGCAAATGAGAACTCAAGCCGGTAATGAAATGGTGTGCATCAAAACCTTTGTTTAATACTTCATTGAAAATTAAAAGTGAATTTGAAACCTCACCTTTCAGAAAGGCCTCAATTAGCCGGAAATAATATTCATAGTCGAGCACATTCAGGTTTTCAATAATACCTTGATAAGATATATTATTGCCGCAAAAACTCACTAACTGGTCAAAAATAGAGAGTGCATCACGCATTCCGCCATCGCTTTTTTGCGCCACCACGTTAAGTCCATTTACATCTACTATTACGCCTTCTTTTTCGGCAACCATTTGCAGATGTTTAACTGTGTCAGCAACCGTAATACGATTAAAATCATAAATCTGACAACGTGAAAGAATTGTAGGTATAATTTTGTGCTTCTCGGTTGTTGCCAAAATAAAAATGGCATGAGCAGGCGGTTCCTCTAAGGTCTTTAAAAATGCGTTGAAAGCACCTGTCGAGAGCATATGAACCTCGTCGATAATATAAACGCTGTATTTGCCAATTTGAGGTGGTATACGCACCTGATCAGTAAGCGAGCGAATATCATCTACACCGTTGTTGGAAGCTGCATCAAGCTCGTGTATATTGTAGGATCGTTGCTCATTGAACGAAACACACGATTCACAGGCATTGCAAGCTTCGTGTTCGGAAGTTAGATTCTGACAATTTATAGTTTTAGCAAAGATTCTGGCGCATGTAGTCTTTCCAACACCACGAGGGCCACAAAACAAATAAGCATGAGCCAAATGGTTGCTTTTGATAGCATTCTTTAGTGTGGTGGTGAGTGATGATTGACCTACCACCGAATTAAATGTAGATGGGCGGTATTTGCGTGCCGAAACTATGAAATTATCCATAAATTGAAATCTTATTCTGCTTTTGTCTGCAAATATAATCAAAATAGGTCGTACCGTTCAACAAAAAAAAAGATTTCTGAAAAAAAAGAAGGTTGGTAAAAAATGCTTACCTTTGTCTGTGAAATTAGTAGATTTAGTTGATTTGATTGTTTCTTAGAACATTATGAATCTCCAAAATTAGCATTGAGTTTTGTAATTCACAGTAACTATATTAATATGCCGGCTTTTAATAAAACAGGAAATAAGTTCCGTAAGATATTCTTGAATAAGTATCTTATTGTTCTCGTCTCTTTTGCCGTTTTTGTTACTTTTTTCGATGAACATAGTTTTATTCATCGTTGGCAAAGTCATCAAAGAATAAGTCGTATGCAAGAGGAGCTGAAGTTTTATCAAGAAGAAATTAAATCTACAAAACAAAAGAAGATGGAGTTGCAGTCGAGTGATGAGAATTTGGAAAAGTTTGCTCGGGAGCATTATTACATGAAAAAACAAAGTGAAGATATTTTTATCATTAAAGAATGAAACAAACAGATATAAACAAGATAATATTAATAACTGGCGGTGGTTTAGCTGTTGTTGGGGCTGTTCTGAAACTAATAGATAAAATTTATGCTCCTTATGTGTTTTCAATTGGTGCGGCTTGCTTGATTTTTATTCAGCTTATGCATACTCTTGAAAATAAAGATGCAGAAACTCGTCAAAAAAGATTGTCGAGAAATGGACTTTTCGCAAGTTTAATGTTAGCTCTTGCTGCTTATTTTATGTTTGCAAACTCCAATTCATGGGTAGTTGCTGTTCTCATCTATTCTCTTTCCACACTTTTTCTTACATTCCGGGGTAATAATAAATAAGTAGTTATAAACTCTGTCTATTTGAATACTACTTTGAAAAAACATATCATTAAATAGTTCTGGATTACTCTCTGAAACTTAAAAAGCAAACCCAATAATTGAGTTTGCTTTTTTTTTGATTTTGATTTGCAAATGGGTATTCCCAAATTGTTTATTTTTTAGCCCCGCATCTTTCGTTCAACAGTTTCGTTACTTCAGCAGTGATATCATAATATTTTGCTGCATATAGTACGTTGTCGTTAGAAGTGTTGCTAATAATGATTTCGTATTTATTGTCTTTGTTGTATTCTTTCATGAACTTATTGATAGTATCGCGTAATTCTTCACTCATTTTTTGTTGAATTTGAAGTAATTGTTGACTTAATTTGCCATCCAATTCTTGCAATTCACGTTGCTTTCCTTGAAGGCGAAGTTGTTCTTGTTCTGCGCGTTCTCTACTTAGAAATGCATTGTTTTCTAATTTTCGTTGAAATTCGGCTCCTTCGGCTTGTAATTGGCGCGCACGTGTATTGATGGTTAAACGAGAATCTTCTTGTTTTTTTGTTAATGATTCGTTTGCGTCTTTAGCGAATTGGTAATGCAATAATAAAGAGTCTACATTAATATAGGCAATAGGCAATTTTCCTACTGTAGCCGTTCCCTTCCCGCTGATTAACTGTTTAGCAGTTGTGTTTGATTTGGTGCCTAGTACTAACCAGAAAAGAATAATAACAGCAATTGCCAAAATGGCGTTAATAATGAGTGATACGTTTTTCATTCGCTTTTTCTATTAAATAATTGGAAATCTAAATTTTCGTTGAGTGAATAATGTCTTTTCTAAAATCCGAATGCAAAGATAATTTTTTTAGGACACATCGATACTAAGCACTACCAAATTTTAGTAAAATGAATGTTTAGTTATGATTTTTAATCTTTTTTTAGACATTTGTATGTTTTTGTTATAATACTTTTATGGATTGAAACGCTTCAATGTGTTTGTGTGTTGAGCAGTATTTGATTAAAATAATATGAGCTATTCCAGATATAAACAATTTTTCACACGCTTTGTAACGAATGCGCGATATGCCGGAACAAAACTGTCCATCTTTTTATTTGAGAGTTGAAGGATAGGAGGGAGTGGAGTTGGAAATAAAAAATGGCTGTTCGAAGTAACGAACAGCCATTTTTGAGTTATGATAAAGAAATGAATTATGCTTCTGGAGCAACTTCAGCAGCAGGAGCTTCTTCAACAGTAGCTTCTGGTTTTGCTTTCTTTTCTTTTTTAGCAGCTTTTTCAGCAGCAAGATCCATTTTGTCTTTCAAGTCAGACAAAGATTGAATATCACCTAAAGTAGTTTTTTCAGCAGCAGGAGTTGCTGAAGCTACTACAGGAGCATCTTCTTTCTTTGCACGTTTTGGAGCTGCTTTTTTAGCAGGAGCTTCTACGGCAGTTGCAGTAGATTCGCCTTTTTCTGCGCGTTTAACGTCTTCATGGATACGGCTATGTGAAAGAATGATACGTTTAGCATCTTTGTTGAATTCAATTACCTTGAAAGATAATTTTTCATCAACCTGAGCTTGTGATCCATCTTCTTTTACTAAGTGTTTTGGAGTTGCAAAACCTTCAACGCCATAAGGCAATGAGATTACAGAACCTTTATCCAACATTTCAATGATTACACCTTCGTGTACGCTATCAACGGTGAACATTGTTTCCAAAACATCCCATGGGTTTTCTTCCAATTGTTTGTGACCTAGGCTCAAACGACGGTTAGCTTTGTCAATTTCCAATACTTGTACGTCGATTTCTGCACCAATTTGAGTAAATTCAGATGGGTGTTTTACTTTCTTAGTCCATGAAAGGTCAGAAATGTGAATCAAACCATCAACGCCTTCTTCGATTTCAACAAATACACCGAAGTTAGTGAAGTTACGTACTTTTGCAGTATGTTTGCTTCCAACGGCGTAACGTGATTCGATAGCTTCCCATGGATCAGATTTCAATTGTTTGATACCTAATGACATTTTGCGTTCGTCACGATCCAATGTTAAGATTACTGTTTCAACTTCGTCGCCTACTTTCAAGAAATCTTGAGCAGAACGTAAGTGTTGTGACCAGCTCATTTCTGAAACGTGGATCAAACCTTCAACGCCAGCAGCGATCTCAACAAATGCACCGTAGTCAGCCATAACTACTACTTTACCTTTTACTTTGTCGCCAACTTTAAGTTCAGCACTCAAAGCATCCCAAGGATGAGCAGAAAGTTGTTTCAAGCCGAGAGCAATACGTTTTTTCTCGTCATCGAAGTCAAGGATAACCACATTGAGTTTTTGATCCAATGTAACGATTTCTTCTGGGTGTGTAACACGTCCCCATGAAAGGTCGGTAATGTGGATCAAACCGTCTACGCCGCCAAGGTCGATAAATACACCGTAAGAAGTGATGTTTTTAACTGTTCCTTCAAGAACTTGTCCTTTTTGAAGTTTGCCGATAATTTCTTTTTTCTGTAATTCAAGTTCAGCTTCGATAAGAGCTTTATGAGAAACAACAACGTTTTTAAATTCGTGGTTGATTTTGATAACTTTGAATTCCATTGTTTTGTTTACGAATACATCGTAGTCGCGGATTGGTTTCACATCAATTTGTGAACCTGGAAGGAATGCTTCGATTCCGAATACATCCACAATCATACCACCCTTAGTACGACATTTTACAAAACCTTTTACAATTTCTTGAGTTTCAAGAGCTGCATTTACACGATCCCATGAGCGGGTTGCACGTGCTTGTTTATGAGAA
>Ga0302215_10000505_pt1 | contig 28868 bp, 34 predicted proteins | sample II_Fen_N3_1_FD_194580 | JGI IMG/M metagenome (GOLD analysis project Ga0302215, IMG submission 194580) | Peat permafrost microbial communities from Stordalen Mire near Abisko, Sweden - II_Fen_N3_1 | ecosystem: Environmental > Terrestrial > Soil > Wetlands > Permafrost | place: Sweden: Abisko... | reverse complement strand
ATAACCATTCTTAAGTTAACGGTCAATTTGTTTGCAATGCAAGCATCAACTCCTTCAACGATTTTGTCGAAAGTACCAGCTCCACCTTTTAAGAATCGTCGTGTGTTATGAATTGGAGCCGTACCACCGAGCGTTATTTGTATTTCACGAATTCTGCCTTGTTTTAAAATATCAATATAATCGACAAGTGTGTAGCCATTTGTAACGAAACAAACATCAATATTTGCTTCGTTTGATTTTTGTATGAGGTATGAAATCGTTTCCTTTTGCTTTGGTGAATTCATCAAAGGTTCGCCACCAAAAACGGTAATATATTTACGTTTCCCAACAAACTCTTTTTGAATATAGACGAAAAATGCATCCACAATTTCATTAGTTAATGTTCCTTTTGAAGGAGCATATTCGTCTTGATAACAGTACGAACAAGCAAAGTTGCAACTGTAATTTGGCACAAAGAAAAGCTGAACCTCATCGTCATCACGACTATCAATATAATCGAGATATTTACTTTTATATAATTTATGTTCTTCTACTTCATCAATCCAATATCCTTTTTCAGCCAATTCACTTATAAAACCTTCCTTTTTAATAAGCTTTTGATTCTTTACATCATTGATTACAATGGCATCTTCAGGGCTAACAATATCAGCATTACCAGTCAAAAGATTTACAATAAAGTAATTTTCGGAATCCTTTATTTTAGAAAATATATTATGTTTTGAGAAATACATGGCTTAGTGGTTTTTAAATAATAGAAAAAAAGAGTGCCAAAAATCTGGCACTCTCCCCATTTAATGTTAAATGTTAGTCGTGACAACCAGCTACGGTTTTTGAAATTTTAGCACAACATTGAGCAACTTTTGCTGTTGCTTCATTTTCATTTTTTTTGATTAAACTTTTCATTGTAATAAAATTTAATTGTTTATAAATGGAATGATGTAAAAACACATCATTTGGTGTTACTTTTCTAATTCAACCCAAGTAATTTACTTTTAGATATTGGGTGTATTATTTAACTTGTAATACATTGTTTATTGCTTTTATAAGTTCGTCTTTTGAGATAAGACCCGATGAAGCTTGCGGTTGTCCTTCCATTGGAATAAACAATAACGTAGGTAAGCTAGTAATGCCAAATGTTTGTGCAAGAAGTTCCTCTTCGTCGGTATCGACTTTGTAAACTCGTATTTTCCCTGCAAATTGTTTTGCAATAGCGTCAACTCTTGGACTCAGCATTTTGCATGGACCACACCATGTTGCATAGAAATCGATGATAACAGGCATATCGCCTTCAAATTTCCATTCTTTGTTTACACCATAATTGAATATCTTTTTCTTGAACATTTCGTTAGTTAAAGAAACAACTTCACCTTCTGAAGATAGTTTATCAACATCTTTTTCTGTTACTTTGGTGCTATCTTTTGTTGTTGATTTAGCCGAGCTTCCTGCATTACAATTAGTCAACAGTAATGAAAACGATATCGATAATAATAGTATGAATTTTCTCATTTCAGTCATTTTTAGGATTAACAACAACAAGTATAATCGTCTTTTGGTTTATAAGCCGAAATTGTCCAACTCGAAACCTCAACTTGGCCTTTAGGGTATGGTGCAGATTCTTCAATAATGTTAACCGCTGAGAATCCAGCTCTTTCAAGTTGCAATAAATATTCACTGCGAACAACTGAACCAGCCCAACATTCTGAAATTGCAACAGGGTCGTTTCTGTATTCTTCGGGAACAGGTGTTGTAGAATAAATGTCGCTAATTACAAAACGACCACCAGATTTCAAAAGTCTGTAAATTTCATTCCAAACTAATTGTTTGTCAGCAGCATGATTGATGGTGCAATTTGAAATTATAAGGTCTGCGATTCCAGTTTCTAAAGGAATATGTTCGAGTGTACTTTTTACAAATCGAACATTCTTTACATTCATGCGATCGGCTGTTTTCACAGCTTTTTCAATCATTCCATCAGAAATATCAATACCATAAACAAAACCTTTTAGGCCAACAGTTTCTGCCATTCGAATTGCATCTGTTCCACGACCACTTCCTAAGTCGATACAAATTTCGTTAAGTTTCGTTTCAGCATGATTAATGGCTCCTCCGCAAGACAAACAACAATCTGACTTTGCCAATTCGCTATATCGTTTATTTATTTCTACAATACTCATATTCAAATAAATTTAACATTTGCCATTACTACAAGGACTATTTACTAAAAACAAACCAAATACTCCACCCATTAATGTACTCATAAAAGGACTGCTTGTAATTGGACAAGTTCCCGATGCACATCCAACAAAATGATAGTAAAGAAATCCTAAAGTTGAACCAACAATGAAAGTTACTACTTGCTTCCATAAATACCAAGAACGAATCAATTCTTTGAAAGTCTTTGGTTTTTGCTTTGCTTCACAACTATTTTCCATCTTTTATTTCATTAATTACAATGCAAAGATAATACATATTCAAAACAAATCGCTATAGTATCACCTAAATCTTTTTAGTATCACTATTTTTTTATATCTTTGCAAAGATATAATTGGAAATGAGTAAAATATTTGACGATAGTTTAAGCCCAGAACAACTGGAAATAATGTTTCGAAACGATGAGAAATGTTTGGAATTTCTATCTAATTTGAAATGGGCTAATGGCTTTGTATGTAAAAAATGTGGCAATACTAATTATTGTCACGGCAAAGAAGCATTTTCGAGACGATGTACAAAATGTAAAACCAAAGAAACTGCAACGAATGGTACGATATTTCATGCGGTAAAATTCCCTATTAGTAAAGCTTTTTATATAGCATACAATGTATGTAAAGCTAAAGAAGATATATCTTCGTACGAGTTCGGTCGTCGCTTATCGTTACGCCAAATGACTTGTTGGAATTTTAAAACAAAAATAGAACATGCACTAGTTGGAATTGACTCATTATCGGACAAGGAAAGAAGTTCGATTGAGAAAATATTAACGAGTTAATATTTTCTCAATAGTGAAATGTTTAACTGTTTTTGCAGAAACAATATTTTTTAATTCCAAATAAAATCCAAAGGCACAATCAGTTTAAAGCTGATATTTCGCCCCATATTATACACACCTATTCGTCCTGTAACATAATTTTCGTCGGCATATTTCAACCTGCTAAGATGACTTTGATACGCTTTGTCAGTTGCATTGTTCAATGCAATAAATAAAGAACATACCGTTTTTTGCTTTCTTACAATGTCAGTTCCTACGCCAAAATTTAATAATGTATAACCAGGTGTTTTAGTTTCGGTATTTGCCGCCGAATAAATATCATTCTGTTCAAAGAAATTGTCTATATCCATTTTTATATAACTGTTCTTTAACGTTTTTATGTGATTATTCGATACGTCTATTTTAATTGTTGTTTGAAGCTTTGCTGGCGGTGTATAAGGCAAATATTTAGTAGAATCGGGTTGATTCTTTTGAGTTGCTTTCACATACGAAAACGAATTTTCGAAATGCAACCAATCTAATGGATGAGGATGTATGTCGAAATGAAACTCGCCACCCAGTAGTTGTGCATTTCCACTCACATATTTAAAAGTACTGCAACCATTAGTTATTGAATCACCACCAGTTGAAGAATTGAGTCGACGAAGAAATATAAAATTGTCGATGTTATTATCAAACAAATCGAGTTCGGCAACAATGTGTTTGGTGTGGATTCCTAGTGCAAAATCAAACTGAAGACTTGTTTCACGTTTCAAATCGGGATTTCCTAGTTCGTAACGAAATGTTCCTTCATGCACGCCATTTGCTCCAAGTTCTGCAATATTTGGTGAGCGAAAACCTTTCGAAACATTTGCCTTAGTATAAACATCTTCAGAAATTTGCCATGTCGCACCAAAGCTTCCTGAAAGTCCTGAATAGTCGACTGAAAATGCTTTAAATTGTTGAAAATCGCTCTTTTTACTTATTGCATTAATTGCCATACCCAATGAATCGAGAAATAAATCTTTGCTTGTTTCATGACGTTTATCATAACGAATACCTCCGCTAAAATCGAAAGCTCCAATAGTTTTTTTTGCTATCAGAAAAGCTCCTGCATCGACCAAATTGTAATCGGGAATAAGATATTCAACACCTTCGTTTTGCGAGTTTTGCTGCATACCGTTTGTGCCAATCGAAAAGGAAAAACCTTTCATTTCGGGCAAATTATAACGGATATCGAAATTTACCGTATTTAAATAAAGCCACAAACCAAATTGATTTGGTTCAAGAATATTAGCATATTCTTGACGGCTGTTTTGTTGAAATCCTATTGTAGCTTTTAGTGTTCCACCTTTGATAAAAATAGAGTTATCGAAAATTACTTTGTAATGATGAATCATTTGATACGGCGTTTGAAGCTTATATTTCTTGGCATCACTTTCAGGAGCAATTTCGCTACTTTCCACTCCACCAACAACAACTGGTTTAGTGAATTTTCCTGTTGCACTATCTCTGTCGCCTTCTACAATGCCCGGCATAAAATTGTACATGCTTATTTTTAATTTTGAATATCCCCAATGTTTATTTAATCCAAATAAAGCATCGGCAGCATTTTCTTTATAGCCCGAATTAAAGACAAATCCATCGTACTTGTTTTTGTATGAATGTGCCATTTTATCGCTAAATCGAACATCCCAGATTAAGCCATTTTTGTTTCCTGCAACATGTGCCGACAATCCCATTAATCCATTATTTGTTTGATAGTTGGTTGACAAAGAACCAGTGATTTTGCCATCCATCGGCATCGAAGCCGAAAGCATATTTATAACTCCGGCAATAGCATCCGATCCATAACTTAAACTTGCTGGACCTTTCAATATCTCAACCTTTTCGACAGACGATTCGTCAATTTCAATGCCATGCTCATCGCCCCATTGCTGACCTTCCTGACGAACACCATCGTTTACAACCACAACACGATTGTATCCCAATCCTCGAATAACTGGTTTTGAAATTCCGCTACCTGTTGTTATTTGTGAAACTCCGGGTTGCATAGCTATGGCATCAATGATATTTGATGAAGAACTTTCGAGTAGTAATTGCTTGTTGACTATTATAATTGGCGTTGGTGTGCGTTTTTGCTCTGTAGCACCCGATTGGCCTGTTACAACTACCTCGTTTACTTCGGTTGCAGTTTCTTCAAGTTCAAAATCTTTTTCCGATACTTTTGCTAAATCAATTGTTTCGACTATGCTTTTATATCCCACAAAACTAACTTGAACCAACACTTTGTTTTTTGGTAATGAACCTATGGAATAAGTACCGTCAATTCCCGATGTTGTTCCTTTTTGTAAATCGGGCAAATAAATTGTGACTCCAGGAATAACTTCGCCTGTTTGTTTATCTTTTATTATTCCTTTTAGACTTGCTTTATCTACCTGATTCGAGGCAAATGTATTTGCATGAATACAAAATAATGCAAGAAGTATATTGATTACTATCTTTCTCATTCAATTTGATTTTAAATTTTGTAATAGTGAATTTACTATCGCACAAAAATGCGAATTTCCATACCTTTTATGCACAAAATATATCTAATGAACTATAGTGTGTAAATGGTTTTTTTAATAATGGAAACAGAAAATTATTTTACAAAAGTGGCGGTGCCCTGAGAGAGATAAATGTAAAAGCAACAGACCTGACGGGTGATGAATATTCAGAAACATATCCCGTTTTGAATGGTATTATACAACCATATTGGGGTATTTCAGTTTGTAAAACGGTATCGAATTCAAATTGACAAATAGCACAAGGCTTTTCCCATTTGGCAAGTTCTGAGCTGTTTGTTTGATGACAGCTACTTGAATGATTTTGGTGTTGATGTGTTGTTTTGACAACAAGTGGAAAAGTAAATATGAAAAGCTGAAGTAGAGATAATGCTACTAAATAAACCTTTTGCTTTTGTATTTTCTTGATTGACATTGAACAAAGATACTGATTATATATATCATATGTCAATTTTCTTAATCCATTAACGATTTATATAAAGGATTAAATGAATTTCATTCAGAACATATCAACAAATTAATATGTTCTGAATGAAGTTGAATTAAAAACCAAATCGGAATTCTAGTTTGGCCACATAATCATTAGAATGGAGAGTAGCCGATTGTATATTACTAATAATACCAACCGTTTTAAGATTTTTAAATAAAGTGACACCCATTTCGAAATCGGTTTCTGTTATTTTTTCGTAATAAAGTTGTTTCGCAAATTGTACTTGCATATAAGGTTTTGCCTTTCCATTGAAAGTATGCTTAATTGTTGCAAATGCTAATGGTATATCAATTGCATCCATTCGCATTATTTCTCCTTTATACAAATTACTAAACGAAGCTAAAAATCGAGCATCTTTATCTATATCGTATTTACCAATATATCCTAGTTTTAATAGACTTGTATGAGCATTTTTCCATAAGAAATCTTTTTCTAATACAGTATAATAAATTATCGCATTACTACCTTTTACCGATTGGTACAATCCTTCAGCTTTAAGCGTCGATGAAAATGGTAATCCTAATTCAAAGAATGTTCCTGTAAAAAATTTTTGTGTATCGACTTTCGTAAAATATTCTTGATAATAGGCAAGTCCAAATTTATTGACTGAAAATGGTTTTACCTTTTCGATACTCATAAATTCATCGGTCGAGTTGTTTACTTGCGTCTTTTTTTCTTTAAAATTCCAATTTAATACAAGTGCTCCAAAATTCGTTTCACCAATTGAATTACCGGCTGTTTCATATTTTTCTTTATCTACCAGTTTTGTCAATCGTTTGGTTGCACAATAGTCGCCCATTCTTGCAAAATTACTAACTGAACCTGCCGTAGCTTGCAATGAAAATGCTCCAACCGATTGGTAATATTGAGCACCTAACACTCTTTCATCAACAAGGAAATAGTCGCCTATTTTTGTTGTTCCCATACCTAAACGAAATTGCACATTATCGCCACGAAATTTATAATACAGTTCTCGTGGACTCAATAAATAAGCCAATTGCTTTCCTGCTCCTTTACCTTTATGATGAACTGAAGATGAGGTATCTGTTTCGGTAGAATCTTGCGTAATGGCCGTTACATACGAGACCTTAAAACCTCCTTCTAAATACAAACTATGTTTTTTCGATTTGGTATTTAACTGCGTTCCTAGAAAAAGCATACTGTTATTTGCAAATCGATTTTCCATATATGCTGGAATGTCGGTAAACTCACCAGCCCACGAAACGAGTGAGTCTGTTAAACCTATTGGTTTCAAATGTGCTCCTAAAGTACTTCGGCACTCTGGCTGTGCTATAAGTGATGTAAAAACAATGAAATTACTCACTATCAACAATAGACTTCTTAAAATTATTTTTGCTTTCATATTTTTTACTTTTGAAATGAAATGATAATGAACTTTTTTTACAACCATCGAGGCAATCGCCACAACGAATGCATTCTTGATTATCGATGATGCTATATGAAGAATCTCTTGTGATAGCATTAATACTACAACTGTTACTACAGCTGATACAACTTGTACATTTTTGATCGGCACCAAGTACCGATGCACCAGGAATCTTACTTATCCAACCTAAAATCAAACCAATTGGGCAAAGCGTTTTGCAAAATGGTCGATACATGAATATTGAACTAACAACGAGAATAGCAACGAGTATCCAACCAACAATATAAGAGGAATGAAAATTGTAAATGATGGCAAATGGATCTATCTTTTTAAATAGATTAGTTTGCGTAATTACGATTTGTATTATCAACGAAATAAGAGCAACTACTCTAATATAACGCATTATCTTTTGAGCTTTTTCGGATTGTAAAAATTTAAATTTAGATGACATAAATATAAATTCCTGTAATGCTCCAAGATGACAAATCCATCCACAAAAAACTTTACCAAAGAAATAGGTTATAGGAATCAGCCCAACGAAATAAATAAGAGTTTGCCATTTAATATCGAGTCCCATTAAGATAAAAACAGTATTTTGTAAACTCTGAATTGGACATGGACAAGCTCCTCGATAAAACCCTAGAACAACAATTGATGCAACCAGAAAGGCAGTTCGTAGATTTCGAGTTTGCTTAAATCGAACTAAAACTCCAGCTAAGATTGTGAACAAGAGAACTCCAATTGACCACATATATCCTTTACGTTCGAGGTCTGTGGAACTGCATTTACCATCACAAATTTCGGTTTTCGATGTTGTTGAAACAGTTTCAATGGGAGCAAATTCGTCTTTCGTTGAATCGTTTTGAATGGAAACAAATTGGTCTTCCATTGGAGCAAAAGAGTCTGTTTGAGCCGATACTTTTGAAAGTGGAAATAGACTTATCGTACTAAAGACGATGATATGCCAAATATATTTTCTCATTGTTCCCTAAGTTATATTGTAGATTATCAAACAACTATTTTTTGGTTGAAACAGCAATCAAAGTCAATGTTCCAGTGCCACCATCTTTTTCGCAAGATCGACGAGCCGAGATTATTGCTTTTCCCTCTTTATTTGAAGTTATTTTTACTTTTATTTTTCGTTCCCAAATATTGCCACTCACATTTTTCCATTCGGTTGCTCCAAGAATTTCCATTCCATTGGCTTGAATCTTTGTTTCTTTTAGAGCAACAGGACAAGCATTATGGGTGAATTCGACAGTAACTCTTAATACCACAATTTCACCTATATTATATTTTGTCTTTTCTTGACCTTCAACCTTGAAGTTTATTTCACATGCCATTGAAACGACAGCCGTTAAGAGTAATAGTGAAATAAGAAATACTAGTTTTTTAAATATCGTTTTCATAACATATCATTTAAAAATAAAAAAAGGAATGGAAATCAACTAAGATTCCCATTCCCGAAAATTAATTATTGATTACACGAACCATCACCTTGTCCGCTACCATTTCCATTATCATGTCCTTGACCGTTGCCTTTTTTACCTTTTCCATTTCCATTCCCTTTTCCATTGCCCTTACCATTTCCCATTTTATATTGATTTCCCTTTTCAACAGGAGATGTTATAATTGCAGTATAATCGGAACTTGAAAGATAGATTGGTGCATAGCTAATTCCTGCATTCGTTAATTGACCAACAAATGCACGTAAATGATTGCGTGAACCTCTCGTTAAATTTGAATAAACCAAGTCAATATTTGAGTTTGATGTTGCATTTAAGAATGAACTTAAATCTTTAATATCAAGCTCTTCGATAGTTGCACCAACGGTAAATGCATCGTTAAGCGATGTTTTCCCTTTTTGAACTAAGCTATCGTATAAAACTTTAATTGTTGGATTTGAAAACTCACCTACAGCAAGTTCAGTTACGTCAGAAACACCTACGCTTACAAGTAATTCATTTAAGGCATCGTAATGTCTTGCTTCGCTTGCTGAAATGCGTTGAAAAACTTGATTATTCCATGTGTCATTCATAGCAATATACACATCGTGAGCAAGTTTTTCTTCTTCACGAGCTAGCTTTATATTCTCAATTTCGGATGTTGTAGCTGTTGATGTATCGATTAATAGTGATTTTAAGTTTGTCATATTTACTGATGACACACCATCATTTTCAACAGAAAGTACAGAACCATACATTCCTGTACTAGAATCTTCTTTTGTACATGACATTGCGAATATTCCCAACGAGCTAACTAAAGCTACTTTAACTATTTGATTTACTATCGTTTTCATAATATTAATTATTTAAAGTTTTAAAAATAAGATACCTGCATTCAACATTTTGCTGAATGAAAAATCATTGTTTTGAAATAATGTATTTGTTGTTCGTTACAAGACTAAAGCTTGTTTATTGTGGACATTTACCAAGATGTTTTCCACTTCCATTTCCACAATCGCTTCCATTTCCACAACCTCGACCGTTTCCATTGCCTTGACCATTGCCATTGCCAAATCCTTGACCATTTCCGCATCCTTTACCGTTTCCCAATCCTTGATGGCGGCCAATTCCCTGTCCGGTTTGTGCTCCACAACCTTTACCAAATCGGCCCATTCTACCCGATGCATCCGATAGCATATTATTAGCAAAGATGCTGTCTAATATTGCCTTTTGACTTGGATTGCACATTTGTTTTAGGTTGAAATAATAATTGTATGTGCTAATTTTCAATTGTTTATGCGTTTCTCCAATTTTAGTAGCAATCGCATTTAGTTTTAAGGTATCGGGCTTTTCGCTCTTCATTTCGTCCATCATTTGAGTCCTAAAGTCGGCGAGAACTTGTTTCGTACTTCGTACTTCGTCTCTAAATTTTGGATTGATTTCCCTGAATTTCACCAATTGGTCGTCCGATAAATTGAGCTTATCTTTTATTAATCGACCACAAAATTCAACAGCTTCACCATTCATTGGGTGTTCACCCATATTAAAAGAAGCACCGTGACGCGATTTCCACATGTGAAATCCAATAGTTGATAATGTTGCAACATTCAACACAAGGAGAACAACTACGCTCCATATCAACAACCTTTGTTTTATTTCTGTTATCATAATCATAAGTATTAATCTTGTTCAAATGTTTGTAATGATTCGAGTTTTGCATCATCCATAAAAGAAAGATTATCGGTTTCAATATGGAATGTTACACTTTTCGAATAGAGAGTACCAACTTTAATTCCACCTGCAATTGCAATAAACAATGAGGCAGCAATAAGTAATGGTTGTAGGATTTTTTTATAACCAATCTGACGAGCAGTTGGTTTCTCAATCTCAGTAATTGCGGCCATAACTCTAGTAGCAATAAACGGATTGTGTGCGGTAGATTTTTCTGATTCTAAAATCGCAAAGTCTTGAACTAGCTCATCGTGCATGTGCTTGCAAGCATCACAAGTGGAAAAGTGTTTTCCCATTTGTTGTTTTTCATCGTTCGAAAGCGTCCCTTCTATAAATGAACCAATTTTTGATATGCAATCTGAGCAATTCATCTTTGTGATTTTTAGTGTTAGATACTATCTCCGCACATTTCCTACGGGTATGTTTAACTTTTTTTATGTAAAGTAATAAGTTTTTTCTGTAAGTTGGCTTTAGCCCTTTGTAAAAGAGCTTCTACTGCACCTTCTGTAATATTCATAATCGATGCTATTTGTTGCTGTGGCAAATCATCGAATTTGCTTAATGTAAATGCAATACGTTGATTTTCTGACAATGAATCGATGGCTCGATGTACCATTTCAAAACGTTCTTTCGTTGTTAATATGCTTTCTGGAGTTTCAGTATGACTATGTATATTTATTTCATGCGATGATTTTTCGCCTGTAAATAATTGTTCAATTCTTTCAAAAAAGCCTCGTCTTTTCTTGCGTTCTAAATGTCGGAGCGAAGCATTTACGGCTATTCTATATATCCATGTTGAGAATTTTGAATTGCCTTTATATGAATTAAGGTTTTTATATATTGAGACTAAAATATCTTGAGTCAAATCTTCGGCTTCTTCTTTTTGATGAACAAAACCCATACAAACACGAAAAATTTTAGACTGATATGCTTCTGCTATCAGTCTAAAATTTTCGGTATTACCATTTAAAATGGATTGTATGATTTCTTGCTCTGTCAATTATTTAGTTTTTAATTCTAAAAGCCAATTTATCAAAGTTGACATTCGTGGAATACTACCTTGATTTTTAAGCTCATTATTAATAATTAATGCAGGAGTCATTAGGATTCCAACTTCTTTAGCTTTCAGCTCAAAGGGTCGTAATAATTCATCGAGTTCGTACGTCCATCCCGAAAAGTTATAATCTTCGTATTCGCTATTAAATTCAGAATCGAAATTAGCTGTACGTTTTTTTGTATTATCTATTTCTACACCAATTCGTTTTGCTACAAGCCCAGCCGTTCCTGTTTCAAGTCCAAGGCTTTTTGCAAATGCTACAGCTTCGTCTTCAGTATATGTCAAATGTCTTATTTCTGCATCAATTCCTAATTCTATACATTTTTGCGTAATAACATCAGCCAATAATTTACATCGTGGACAAGGTGGATTCGTTCCAATAATTGCGATTTGATGTTTCATATTATTAAGGTTTTAAAATTGCTACTAACTAAGTAATATCAACGGTTTTTCGGGTGTTCCAATATATTCACCATTTTTGCCTTTATATTTATCATCGGGCTTATATTCGATTCCAATTGTGTCGAGTAATGGTTCTACTGCAACTTGATGTAATTGCATTCCCATTTCCCAAGGGTTAAGACCAAGTACCAAACCTGTCATTTCCTCAAACGTTAAAACTGGAATTCCATGGCCATTTTTGCCATAGGTTTTTCCCTCCGACTCGGCAAGTACATACTGCCATCGGTCGAGAAAGAACGAGCAACCCGGACAATTTGCTACAATAAAATCGGGTTTATAAGGTTCCATTGAGTCAAATTTCTTTTTGGAATTCGACAATGAGTAACCTCTATTTTCTTTAATAATATAGTTTCTGAATCCAAATCCGCAACAATGTCTTCGTTCGGGATAATCGACAACTTCGCCACCCCACGTTTCAATCATTCCTGATAAAACATTGGGAAATTCTGCTCCACCAACTCCTTTGTTTGGAAATATCTTTGCATAATGACAGCCAATATGTTCAACAACTTTTAGTGGTTTACCAGTTTGTTTATTTACCAAACGGTATTTTGCCTTTTCAGCAATTTCGTCTTTAAACTTGTAAATAATATCGCTGGTGTGAACCAAGTTTTCGGGTAAGGTAAATGTTCTGCTAGTAGCTGATTTAAGCAATTGTTTTGTATCGTCTAATGTGTCGGGAAAATGTTCCCAAGCTTCCAACATTTCGCTATAAATGCCAAATGAAGTTACACATGATGCTATGAAATTTTTATATCCTGCATCGTTCATCAAAGAGAATTGACGAGCGACAACGGTCATTGTTGTTTCAATTGGAATAATATCGGAATGATATGCTATTCCAGTACAAGTGGTTTGATGTGGGTCGTCATAAACATCTTTACCGAGAATCAATCGTACAATCTTGAGAAAAGTTTCTTCCGATCCGGGAAAGAAATTTTGTCTAATACAGCTCCGTGCATAGTAATAATTATCGGGTGCAATTTCCTTTTGATAATCCTTCCACACTTTTTTCTTACCGTCTTGAATCATGTGATTGCTTTTCTATTATTTCAAATCGTTTCATTGCTCCTGTTACCTCAAATATATTGCATAATTCGTTAAGGTCGGTTTCGCTTATTTCACGCAAAGTACCAGCACCTTTGCCTTTATAATTTGCACCGAGTTTTTGCATTATTGCTTCGGTGTTTTGTCTGAACCAGTCCCAAACTGGACCTTGTTCGGGATGGTCGATTGTGTCTATTTCGTCAACATGAATACAATATCCATATTTGAGCATTACATCTCCAATTTTCCGTTTTACCTCTAATTGTTGGCGTCCTCTTTCCGATTCCATAAAATAGCCTTCGGTTTGCGATAGTTGACGAAGCGATTGAATTATATAACCCGGAGTATTGCCTCGTGGACAACGTGTTTTGCAGGACAAGCATTCGCCACAATACCAAATGGTATCGCTTTTTAATAAGTCTATAATATAATCTTCATCACCAGTTTGAACAATATCAACAATTTGACGAGGGTCATAATCGTTAAATTCGGCAGCTGGACAAATTGCAGTACAAACACCACAATTTATGCAGGCTTTGAGTCCGTCGATATAACGAATATCCTTTTGTAATTTTTCTAATAGATTTGACATTAACAATTAACAATTAATCATTATTTATTTCGCATCATCATTTGCATGAGTCCACCACCATTTTTAACATTGGTGAAACCCGATTTTACTAAGTAACTTTGAGCGTACGAAGACCTTGCACCCGATGCACAATAAACCGTTATATCTCTCGATAGACTTCCGAATTCATCAATATGGTTTTGTATTTCATCTAAGGGAATATTTATAGCTCCGGGAAATGCTCCACCACTAAATTCTTGTTTTGTTCTTACATCAACAATTAATGGTTTATCCGAAACGCTTGGTTTTTCTTCCGTTTTTAAACGAGCCATCATTGTGTTAATGCCTCCACCATTTTTCACGTCGGTAAAACCCAATTGTTTCAACTGATTTTGAGCGTAAGCAGAACGACCTCCCGACAAACAATACACTGTAATATCTCTCGAAAGATTATCGCCTAATTCAACATATCGTTTGCCTAGCTCATCAAGTGGAATATTGAGAGCATCGGGATAAGCTCCCGTTATAAATTCTGCTTTTGTTCTAACATCTACAACAATTGCAGTATTTTCGCTTTTCGCTTCTTGAACTGTTTCCTCGTTATCTTCCGTTTTTTCGGCATTTAACGTTTTTATTTTAACAGGCAAAACATCAAGTGTAATGTTTTTAAATCCGGTAGTTCGAGCTTGACGTTGTAATGAAATGTAACCTCCCGAAATATTAGTAACTTGTTTAAATCCAGCTCCTACTAATATTCGAAGTGCCTGATGACCTTTCTTTCCTGTTTCGTCATAAACGAGTATAAATCTGTCTGAAGGAATTTCAGATAATTGTTTTGGAAGTAATTCCAATGGAATATGTGAAGCTCCTTGAATATGATTTTTTTCAAATGCGAAATAATCTCTCACATCAATAATCAATGGATTTTTACCAGCAATTAATGCATCGAGTTGCGAAACCGTAACCGATGAACTGAATCCCGACATTTTATTCTCTGCTGTATATGCAGCCATATTTAAAGCATCATTTGCCGTTCCAATAGGAGGTGAATATGCAAAGTCAATATCGGCGAGCTCACTTATTGGTAATTTGGTAGCGGTAGCGGTTGCAATGACATCTAAACGTTTATCTGCTCCTTTGTAACCAGCTGTTTGACCTCCAAGAACAACTCCCGTTTTACGGTCATACACCAACAGAACCGTTACCATTTCAGCACCCGGATAATATGAAGTATGATGTTCTTTGTGAACCACAACCGAATCGGCATCGATTCCTGCTGCAAGTGCTTGTTTCAACGATAGACCTGTTGTTCCAGCAACAGCTTCAAAAACTCGTACAACCGATGTTCCGATTGCACCTTTATATTCATGATTTCCACCTAATACATTTTCGGCTGCAATGCGACCTTGTCTGTTTGCTGGACCAGCAAGTGGAATCCGCACTTTTTTGCCATTTACACGATGTTCTATTTCAACCATATCGCCAGCTGCATAAATATCGGGGTCATTGGTTTGCAGATGTGCATTTACCAATAATCCACCTGCTTCGCCAAGTACAAGACCTGCATCAATTGCTAATTGTATTGTAGGACGAACACCAATTGATAGTAAAACCATATCGGCATCGAGCATTGAACCATCGTTGAGTTTAACTTTTGTTGGTGTTATTTCTGTAACACCAACATTGGTATGAATTCCAACACCATAGGAAAGTAATTCGCTTTCGATAAATCCTGCTGTTTCGGCTTCCATAATACCCATTACATGTGGCATCATTTCAACAACATGAGCCTTTAGCCCACGTTTTACAAGAGCTTCAACCATTTCGAGACCAATAAATCCACCACCAACGACAACTGCATTTATAGGTTTCATTTCGTCTAAATGGCGAGTTATTTTATCCATGTCGTCCAAAGTCCACAAGGTAAAAACATGGTCTAAATTTGCTCCTTCTAGTGTAGGAGTTACAGGACGACCACCTTGAGCAAGGATTAGTTTTGTGTATTCAAAAGATTTATGTTCTCCTGTTTGAGTGTTAACAGTTTGTACCGAATGATCTTTTCTGTCAATTGCATTAACGAGTGTATGTGTGAAAACATCAACATTGTATTGTTCTTTGAAGCTTTCGGGACTTTGTAGAATCAATTTGGAACGGCTTTTAATATCTCCACCAATATAATACGGTAAACCGCAATTGGCAAATGAAATATCGGCACCAGCTTCGAGCATTGTTATTTGTACCGTAGCCGAAATTCTACGAACTTTTGCAGCTGCTGTTGCTCCTGCTGCAACTCCTCCTATGATTAATATTTTTTCCATATCGTTTTTTATAAACTATTAATTATTTAACAGTAACAAAGGTACTTTTCAAAAGAACGTATTGAAAGAATTCGACTCTCTCTGTTAACAGAAAAAGAACTGAAATTGCTTAACTTTTTTATTGAGTTAGATTTGGTTCTATATCTGTAGTAATCATATCGTACACTAAACCTGTGGTATCTACTACCAGTTTGCGACAAATAATCTTGTGATGTTTACGGTCAGCGACATCGGCTTCGGTAGCAAATTTTTGAAGGATTTCGGTGCAATTACTTGTTCCATGTATTTCTTCAACTTGTTTGTTTAGTTCACGTACTTTCTTATATGCAGCTAGTTTTGTGTCCATATCTTTTGGATCTTCGTTGCCATATTTCATGCCAAGAACCATGAATCCACCTGTTACAGCACCACATTTTTGTCGTAATCGTCCCATTCCACCACCAAAGGTTGAAGAAATGAGTTTTGCTGTTTTTTCATCAAGATCAAATTGTGGTGCAAATGCCAATAATACGGCTTGCGAACATGCGTAACCTTCATCAAAAAGGGATTGTGCTTTATCTATTGTTTCTTGTTTCGTCATTGTTTTAGTTCAATTATGCTAAACTAAAACCTGAACCACTTTTCTTTCCATGATCTGGAGCATTGTGTTCGCAAACATGGTCGTCAGTATTTCCATGGTGATTATCGTGACTGTCACATCCTTTACCCGAATCGGTAATAAAGCCTTGCAAATAAGCTTCAGTAAGTTTTTTTACACTACCAGAGTTACCTCTAAAAACCTTTATTCCATGATTGTTTAATACTTTTAAAGCACCAGCTCCCATATTGCCCGCCAATAATACTGAGACACCTTGTTCGTGTAAAACACTTGCAATATTACTTTTACATCCACAACCTTGTGGCGATGGCAATGTTTCGATATTGACTACATTTTTATTTTCGCCTATTGTAAATACAGTATAAGATTCGCAATGACCAAAATGGTCATCAACTTCATTATTTCTTGTTGGGATTGCTATTTTCATTTTTGTATTATTTATTTGGTTTCATTTTTAGTTTGATTCTCTGCTATTTTTTGTAGATATAATTGATGATGATAGCCATTTTCTCTCAACATTGCACGACCACATTTTGGGCATTTTTGTTCTCTACAAGGATTACCTGGTTTATGAGGAACTGTTGCACCACAATTGATACAAATACAATTTCCATTTTCGTCACAATTAAGCTTCATTGTTTGTTTCTTTAGGTTTGTTTAATAATCGCAAAGTCTCTTTTTCGCAGTAGCAACATTTTTTTGCTTTAATTGGACTTATATTTACTTTCATGCAACAATCGCATCGATACCAGAAATCGTCAGTATGATAATTTCCACCTTCAATAAAAATTGCCTTACCTTCAACAAAAGCTTTTGCAATGCTTCGCCTAGCTTTCTCGTAAATTCGAGTAAAAGTTGGTCGAGATACATTCATCTTTTCAGCCGATTGTTCTTGAGTCAAACCTTCATAATCGGTCAACCGCATTGCTTCATATTCCTCGAAAAGTAAGACAACAGGTTCTAAATCTGACATTGGAATACCAAATGGCTTGAACCCTTCCATTATAGGAGGTTGTACTATCGTTCGTTTTTGTTTGGGGCGTGACATTATTTTGTTGCGGTTAATAAAAATAAGGGAAATTCTTTTGTATCGCCCGATTCGATAGTTTTTTTCATTACATAACATTCTTCTTGTTGAATGTTTGTAAATCCAATTGTTAAAAGTAAATTGCTTAATTCATCAATGTCAAATCCTAAATGGCCATTGAAACCTGCTCCATGAAACGAACCATCTTCTGAATATAAATCTGCAATTGCAAGTGTTCCTGAAGCTTCGAGTAAATGGTAACATTTGGTTAAGAATATATGTAAATCAGTTACATGATGTAAAACCATTTGCATGAATAGTAAATCAAAGGTTTTTGCTGAATAATCGGCTACTTCAAGGTCATAAACGAGAGGATGTACATTTGTTATCTGCATTTTCGCAAGTTTTTCGCTCATCACTCGAACCATTTCACGAGAACTATCCATAGTAGTAATGCTCTTGATAGAGTCTTTTAGTAAAAAACTTAAATCGCCAGTTCCAGCTCCATATTCAAGTGCCGATTGCTTTTCTTTCAGATTAATAACTTGCTCCATCTTTTCTGCAATGGCAATAGAACGATTGAGATGTATTGGATTTTCGTCCCACGTTTGGGCTCTTTGGTCGAATGAATTCATTTTTAACTGTTTTATATATTTTAGTTCATCTATTATTTGTTCGCTATTAAAAGAAATATTGGAAACTCTCTCATTTCACCAGACTCAATAACTTTCTTTACCACAAAACATTGCTCATGACGAATATTTTTAAACCCTATATCAGTCATTGTATTGCTCAGTTCATTAATATCAAAACCTTTATGTCCTATAAAATCTTTCCCATGAAACGAACCATCTTCTTTGTAAATATCTGCAATTGCAATAGAACTATTAGGTGTAAGTAGATTGTAACATTTTGTCAAAAGTGCTTTTTCTTTTACAATAAAATGTAGCACCATTTGCATAAAAATTAAATCGAATGTCTTTGCATTATATATTGATGTATCGAGATCTAAGTACATTGGATGAAGATTTGTCGTCTCCATCTTTTTTGTTTTCTCTATCATCACATTCACCATTGCACGAGAATTATCCATCATCGTTATATGACGAACTTCATCTTTTAACAAGAAACTTAAAATACCTGTTCCAGCACCATATTCCAATGCATCCATCTTTTTATGAAGGTGAATCTTACGTTTCATTATTTCGGCAATAACCGATGAACGTTCAAAATGCATTGGATTTTCATCCCATGTTTTTGCTCTATCGCTAAAATTATTCATTAGTGGTTTTATTAATTCATTACAAAGATACTTTAATAATGAACATAAGTTCATAAAATTACTATTTTTGATTTTTATTATAGTTATGGAAGAAAGAATAAAAGAAAGCGAAACTCGTCAATGCAAGGCAATTTTCCCCAGCTCACTTAATGCCAATGAAACACTATTTGGAGGACAGGCAATGCAATGGATGGACGAAGTTGCATATATTACAGCAACTCGTTTTACTCGTAAAAAAATGTTTACGGTAAGCACCGATAATATAAAGTTCTTAAAAACCGTGAGTCCCGGAATGTTTGTCGAAATAGTTGGTAAAGTAGAAAAAGTAGGCTCTGTAAAACTTCATGTAAAAATTGAAATATGGGCAGAGGAAATGTATGGAACTGAACGATACAAAGCAATTGAAGGTATATTTACATTTGCTTCGCTCGATGAGAATTTGAAACCACAGCGGTTATAAAATTCTTTCATTTAGAATATCCCGTTAAATAAAAATCCAACAATCATTATTCCTACAGAAACAACTCCCACAATAGAAAGTTTTAATTTGTATTAATAAAGAGTAAAGTACAAATAGATTCTTAAGGACGATTAATTATAAGCGTTTATTAAACGTATAAACACAACAATATCAACAGCATAGAAATTAATATTTTATAATTAAGATTCGTTTTATTCGTATACGAAACGTTTGTCCCAATTTTAACACGTATAATAATCGTTTACAGCCATTTTCTCACGAATAAATAAACGTTTACGAAATAAAGGGAAACAAATAAATTCTAAGCTAAGATAATCAGATAGATACACGATTATTAAACGGATATAATGTCTAATTTTCTACAAAATAGTACTAGCGATTTATCCGGAAAGATTTATCACTATTTGTCAAAAAGTTTATATTATTTTTGTGTACTTTTCATTTTCAAAGATTAGTATTAACTGCTGTTTCAAATTATGCCATTACCAATAAACATATCCGATTTACTAAAAGGTCGTGTAATAGAACACGATCGAATAGAATTTAAGGAAGGTTGGAATCCCGATGCTATTTATCGTTCGATTTGTGCATTTGCCAATGATATAGAAAATATTGGTGGTGGATATATTCTTATTGGTGTAGAAGAAGAAAATGGTATTGCAAAACTTCCCGTAAAAGGATTAGTAATTGAGCAATTAGATGCCATTCAAAAACAAATGATTGGTTTAAATAATCTTATCAGACCTGTATATTCACCAAAACTTTCGATTGAAGATATTGATGGAAAGAAGATTATTGTACTTTGGATTCCTGGTGGAGCAAACCGACCTTATGAGGTTCCTGAAATTATAACAGCAAAAGAAAAACGCCACTTCTATTATATTCGTAAATATTCTAGCTCGGTAAAAGCTAATCAACACGAGCAACAAGAATTGATAAGTATTGCAAATCAAGTACCGTTCGATGACCGAGCAAATACACAAGCAACACTTGATGATATTTCCATGACATTGGTTCGCGACCATCTGAGAATTACCAAAAGTCGACTTCATGAATTTTCTGAATCACTTTCGAAATTAGATGTACTTGAGCAAATGGAATTGATTTCAGGTTCTACCGAAATGCACTTTCCTCGGAATGTTTCTCTCATGCTTTTTTCTGAAAAGCCCGAAAAGTTTTTTCCATACTCTCATATCTAAATTGTTGAATTCCCCAATGGTGCCGATGACCCTGAGTTTAACGAACGTCCTCCATTTACGGGACCCGTTCAACAGCAAATAACGAAGGTCATAGACTTTTTCAAAACGAATATTTTACAAGAAAAAATCATAAAACAAGCCGATAAAGCTGAAGCTGTTAGGATTTGGAATTATCCTTTGGAAGCATTGGAAGAAGCTATTGCTAACGCCATATACCATCGTGATTATCAAGTACGAGAACCTATTGAAATACGCATTTATCCCGATTCAATCGTTATTCTAAATTATGGTGGACCAGACCGTTCTATTAAATCTGATTCATTCAAAGTTGGTACGGTAAAACCTCGTCGTTATCGCAATCGTCGTTTAGGAGATTTTCTGAAAGAACTCGACCTTACCGAAGGTAAAGCAACCGGAATTCCTCGTATGAAAAAGGCATTAAAAGAAAATGGCTCACCCGAACCATTCTTTGATTTTGACGAAGACAGAACTTTCTTTGAAGTTGATTTCTATATTCATACAGCTTTTAGAAAGAGTATTAAATCGACCACTGTTAAAAATATAAAAAAAGAGCATTCCCAAAATAAACATCTTAGCGAAAATGCTGAAAAGATTCTTATTTTAATAAATGAAAACCAACGTATTACTATTCCTGAACTTTCGCACTCATTAACAATATCAACTCGTGCAATTGAAAAGAACATTAAGAGTTTGAAGGAAGCTGGTATATTAAACAGAAAAGGCTCTGATAAAACAGGACATTGGATAATTAAAAATAGTTCGGTGTAAAGTTCGGTGTAAAGTTCGGTGTAAAGTAATTAAACTATTGAAAAACAAACAAATAAAATATTAGCACAGTATTGAAAACACTATGCTAGTTCGGTGTAAAAGTTCGTAGTAAAATTAAAATACTCTCATCTCCAATTCTTTCTCCTTAAACCTATTTTTGTTTGTCATTGCCACTCCTTTAGTTACGATAATTTCAATATCAACATCGTGAACAATTTGATATGAACCTCGCATTTTACCATCTTTGGTGGCTTGACTAATTGAAATTATTGATGAATTTTTATATCGTTCACGTAATTGTTTTAATTTTTCAACATCAATATTCATATTATCCAAGCTATCAATAAAGATAAAGTGATAAGTATCGACCGATATTTCCTTTAAAATTTCATCGTAGTTTCTTAAATCGGCAACAAATAAATTTTCGGACAATGCATTGTTCCGAACGAATTTATCTTTGAATGTTTTCGAAAAACCCTCCTCGCTCGAAATATAAATTACTCTACCAAAGTTTTCAGCAAGATACATTGCAAATTGAATTGCAAAAGTTGACTTCCCTTCTCCGGCTCGTCCATGTATGGCACATTGAAAATTGATAGATGGGAATCCTATAAATTCCGACCATTCATCGGTAAACTTTAAAGCCTTATAGTCGTGCTTTGCAAGTTCGTGACTTGAAATAATTCTTTCTGAAACGGGTTTAGCCGATTTTGTTAATTGAATAACTTTCGGCTTTTCTTGTTGTTTGGGTTCAATTGGTTTTATCCCCAGTGTTGGAAATGCACCTTGCAAAATAGCTTTGGGCAAAACAGGCTTTTGATGAGGTTGAGAAACCTCAGTAATAATAAATTGTGGTGTATTTATTATTTGCATTTTTATGACATTAAGATTTCCATGTATAATTTTGAGGTTTTGATTCAGCTCATTAAGTTCAATTTCTTTTTGTGCAATTGCCTTTCTTTTACTTTTTTCTCTCTCTTCAGCAATCGATTCATTAATAATCGATCCTGCTAAAAATCCAAATGCAGCACCAACAATATTTCTTGTAGGATTTTTAAATTTAGTATCAGCTAAAATTCCGCCAGCTCCAGTACACGCTGCGGTAAGAAGTAACCCATTATTATTCTTAATGTTTGTTATATCTTGTAATACTTGCCTTATTTTCTTTTCGAACAATCCTTTCTGTATTAGCGTACTTATTTCTTTGTTTTTAAGTTCTTTATACGCCATTGATTCCTTTTTCACCTTTACAATATCAAACTCTTCCTGTTGAGTAATTGGTGAATTACTTAAAGTCTCATCTATAACACCTTTTAGTGATGCATGCAATTCGTTTTGACTAGATATTTCCTCAGTATCTTCACCTTTCTTTTTATACCAATATTTCGATTTACAGGTTGGAGTACAAAAACGAGCGTCTTTTCTTGATGGTGTAAATTCCGACTGACATTGTTCACATATTTTTGACATAACAATAGTATTAGAGTATAAAAAATAGGAGCATGTCTGTTAAAACATGCTCCGTTTCTAGTTTGGATTAATCTTCTTCTTCGATGTTTTCTTCAACCCATTCCATTAATTCGAGCATTTGTTCTCGCTCTTCGGGTTCGTAGTAGACTTTTACGATAATGTTTTCATCATCGTCTTTACCACAAATTTCATTTTCAAGCTGACTTTCAGCTAAGGCTTCTGCGAAATCCGCCATACTTTCTGATGGGATTTCAAACTTTTTGTTTTTCATGTTGTTACATTTTAAGATTAGTAATTAATTAATTTTTATATTGATATATGTACACTATATCCGTTGTCCGTTTTCAATGAATTTTTGAATATCATTGCGTTTGTAGTACCATTTATTCCCAGCTTTTCGTCCAGTCAATTCACCCGATTGACGTTTGTTCCAAAACCAAGTAGTTGCTTTAGAAAGTATTTCCCTAGCTTCTTTCTCTGATATAAAATCGCCAAGTACTCCTTTATCCATTTTCATACTTGAAATTGATTCAGTTAAAGTGTCGACCTTATGTAATAGCTCATCAAGCTTTTCGTATGGTACTATTACGAATTTTGGAAATTGATCATTCATGGCATTTGTTTCTTTTTTATTGTTTTTATAGCAACTTTTACTTTAAAAAAATATTATAATTTTAATAGTTCGTTTTCGATAACAGTTATTATTTCAGATATTCTATCATTAGGCATATTGACACTTTGAGCATTGATAGAGAATAGATCTTTAGTCAATCCAAAATGCCACGAAACAACACGTTGTTCACTTAACTTTCCTAACCCTTGAATTGTAAAAAGCTCAATGTCTCGAACAATATCAAATTTATGCTTCATTTGAAGTAATTTTTCATTGTTTGGAAATAGTATAATTGCAGCTTGATAATAAGTATAGAAGCATGTTTCATTATTTCTATAAATGAATATCGAATTAAATTCAGAATTTGATTGTTTAAAGAATTCATCAAATTCATTCATCACATATGTATTCAGTAAATCCGCAATTCTTTTACCACTATAACTTCTACATATATTAGCAATTCCTTTTAAACTAAATTTATCACCTAAAACTTCATAACCTAAAGTTACAAAATGAGTTATCATACATTGTTCATAAAAAGTATCCTGAATTTTATCAATACGATCACTTTCTTTAACATAAAGATTTAAAGAACTTTTAATTTCAGTTGATTTTCTCTTAAATGTTATCTTGACATATAATGGATAGGCTTTTTCATTGTTATCCAATATCAATGGAAGATTCTTGTTTAGAAAATGACGAACACTTATTTTACTTATATCTTTCATAACTAAATTTTATGGTACAAATATAAACAATGTTTCTATATTAATATATTTATAGCAACTTTTTTTTATTAACATATTTGATTTTTAAAAATCAAATTAAATACTATACATTTATGAAAAATAACTGTGAATGATTTTGAAAGATTTTGAGATTATATCATATTTAGGTTACCAATTCAGATACCTTTGTGAATTTACATTTCATATAACTTTGTTTTACTGATAGTTACATAATAGGTTCAGTCCCCGGCAGCTCCACTACAACAAAACACAAATGATTGAAGACGAACACTTAAAAGTGCTCGTCTTTTTTTGTATATCAACAATTGATAAACTATAATCAAAAGAATAACAATTCAAGTATTGATTTTTACAAAGAAATTAGTTGAATTGAGGATTATTATATATGAAATTACAGTTTATTTAATTGAAAAAGCCGCCCCAGTTTCACAACTAAGACGGCTTATCGTACTTAAATAAACTATTAAAAATATAGAAAGAAAAATGGTTGCTATTATAATTGAGCGAGCGATTGTAATATATCTGCTTTGATATCTTCAACATTTTCGATACCAACCGAAAGTCTCAATAATCCAGGTACAACACCCGATTTACGTTGCTCTTCTTCGCTTAATTGTTGGTGTGTAGTTGAAGCCGGATGAATGATGAGCGATTTTGCATCACCAACATTTGCTAAATGACTGATTAATTTCAAATTATTAATCACTTTGTCTCCGGCCTCAGTACCACCTTTTACGGTGAAAGAAAGAACTCCACCAAATCCATTTTTAAGATATTTCTTGGCTAGGGAGTGATATGGACTTGTAGATAAACCTGGATACGAAACTTCAATTACATGTGGTTGTTTCGTTAACCATTGAGCTACCTAATGCATTATCGACATGGCGTTGCACTCTTAATGAGAGAGTTTCGACGCCTTGCAATAATAAAAACGCGTTGAACGGACTAAGTGCCGAACCATAATCGCGTAGTCCTTCTACCCTAGCACGAATGATGAAAGCAATATTACCAAATGGTCCTGGTGCACCAAATACATCCCAGAATTTTAATCCATGATACCCTTCCGATGGCTCAGTAAATTGAGGGAATTTACCATTTGCCCAATTGAAATTTCCAGCATCGACAATTACACCACCAATGCTTGTACCATGTCCACCAATCCACTTAGTAGCCGATTCTACAACAATATTTGCCCCATGATCGATTGGTCGGAACAAATAACCTGCTGCTCCAAACGTATTATCAACGACTAATGGAATATTGTGTTTTTTGGCTACTGCAGCAATGGCTTCAAAATCGGGAACATTGAATTTTGGATTACCTATAGTTTCAAGGTAAATTGCTTTAGTTTTTTCATCGACAAGTTTATCGAAATCGGCAGCATTATCGCCATCAACAAATTTAACTTCGATACCAAGTCTTTTAAATTGAACTTTAAATTGATTGTATGTACCACCATACAAATATGAAGTTGATACAAAGTTGTCGCCAGCGCCTAAAATATTAGTAAGTGCAATAAACTGTGCAGCTTGACCAGAAGCTGTTGCTAGTGCAGCAACACCACCTTCGAGAGCAGCAATCCTTTTTTCAAACACGTCAGTTGTCGGATTCATTAGGCGGGTATAGATATTGCCGAATTCGCGTAATGCGAATAGGTTGGCACCGTGCTCGGCATTCTTAAAAACGTAGGATGATGTTTGATAAATCGGTACCGCTCTCGAGCCTGTGGTTGGGTCTACTTCTTGACCTGCATGTAACTGCAGTGTTTCAAATTTGTAAGGTGCTGTTGACATAAATTGTGTATTTTGATTTATAATTAAATAATTTCTTCGTTTTTAAAATGACTCTTTCTGTTCTTTTGCAACTGTTAAAACAATTTGTTTTTATGTGTAAAAGAGTACATTGCAAAGTTGCATCAGAAATACAAAGTAGGAAATCACGATTTTCGGGTATTTTAAGTAACACAGTATTGGTATGTTAAAACAAAAAAATAAGTAGATGAATATTCAAGGGCAAAACCATCTTAACACCTATATTTCAGCTCTTTAAATATTTTTATTCAAGAGTTCTTTTACAAAATTGAACGGAATCTTGCGAAAAAGCCTTCTTTAATTTACTATTGCAGTTATAAAATACAACAAGATTAAAAGCACTGTTTACTGTATTTTGCTCTTCACAAAATTGTTTTGCGATATCATTGGGCGATATAAATGGAACACCAGCAAGGTTACCTAACTTAAACTGAAGACCTGGTTTTTCGGGATATTCCATAAATGATTTATAAATTAATTCACTACAAACTAATGCATCATCAGTTTTAATATCAAAAAGAAAATCGTAGGGTTTTCCATAATTATCGAAAGCAATAAGTAAGGATTGAAATAATGCTTGAGGCGATAATTTTGTTCGCAATGCCACAAAACAATCAACCGATGTACAATGACTTAATGGATTAATAACCACTCCCTCTCCTATAGCTTCTATAATTAAATGTTTTCGATTATTCAATTTTGCCTTTAATTGAGGATAGTGATATTTAATATAATCGAATGGTTTAATATCACCAAGCATTTCAACATTTTTAAAATATTCGTTGATTTCCTTTTCTCCACCAATATAAATAGCCGAATGCGACCAAATACCTGGTATTCCAATATTTATTAATTGATTATCGTTATGTTTCAATAAAATATCACCAGGTTTTAATTGTTTTTTTATAACATTTTGATCGTGATTGGAAATATATTTTCGTTTTCGTCCACTTAAATCAATATCCGAAACAGTATTACAAATTGCCCTTTGAATTGGTCTTCTGAAATATTTTTTAAAGAGGCTTACCCTAGTTGAACTTTGGGTATTTGTGGCAATAGCACCTTGAATTTTCTTGAGAATAAACCGGTTTTGATTTGAAGTAAGGATAAAACGAGCCGATTTTGTAGTAATTAAAATCATCTTATTATCTTTATCAAAGTCAATTGAAAGAATACAACTATCGGTTAATCCATGGAGTCTATTTAGTTGTTCAAATCGGGAATTTCTAAAACAATACAGATAGCTATTACTTGTTCCTGCAAGAATTACATTTTGCTTAATACATAAAAGTGAACTGAAGTGTACATTTTTAGGAAATTTTGCTCCATCAGAAATTGTAACTGTTCGTCGTTTATGGATTTTAACAATTTGAGAACTATCGATTCCACAAATTGCATATTCAACAGATTGATTTGCTTTTATAGACTTGATTACTGTCTGATGATGAGCATCATCTATATAAACAGTATTTTGAGCATGAGTACTCAATACTGAAACAATTCCTATGACAAATAGGAATTGAAATCGAAAGCTTAACATTAATTTTTAATTAATTCAAAAACGTTAAAACGTTCACATGTAAACGAAAAAATAAGTTCCGAAAAGGGAATAAGAGCAAAGAAGACATTATATCCCTATTATATAGCATAATCGGCCGCTTCAATTAATCCACTTTTAAGTGCATACACAATCAATTCCGATGATGTATTAATATTTAATTTTCGGAAAATATTCTTTTTATGAGACACAACGGTATGATAACTTACTTGCTTTTTTACCGATATTTCTCGTGTAGAAAGTCCTTGTGTTATTTCTTTTACAACACCTAATTCGGTTGGAGTAAGAACACTATTTTTCGAAAACATTTTTTTATTGTTATGAAGTAGCAACAACTCTAACAAATCGTCGGAATAGTAAATTTTGCCTTTTAAAGCATGATCGATTGCTTTAACTAAAACATCGCGATTTGATGTTTTGGCAATGATATTATATATCCCAACATTACTATAATCAGTAATTTCGGTATGCGACATACCATTTGTAAGTAACAATATTTTTAAATCGGGTTTTAATCTTTTAATCTCAGAAAAAGTATAAAAATTATTTACACTAATAAATGTATTATCCATAATAACTAATTCAATAGCTGAGACTTGAAGTTGTTTCAAAAACTCTTCTTTTGTTTCAACCGTTATTATTTTAAAATTTCCTGCTTTTTTTAATGAAGAAAGAACACCCTCTCTTGTTAAAAATTGATTATCGGCAAATAATATATTTATTGGTTCCATAATAATAATAATAATACGTTTAAATAATTTCTAATAAATCGACAATTCTATTTGCATAACCAGTTTCATTATCGTACCAAGCTAAAATTTGAACAAAATCCCCATCTATCAATTTTGTTGATAGAGCATCGTAGATAGCTGAATGACTATTCCCTATTATGTCGGACGAAACTAAAGCTTCATCGGTATATTCTATAATTCCTTTATATTCAATTAATGATGCAAATTTGAAAGCCTGATTAATAGCTTCAATTGTAGTTTTGGTATTCAGCGTTGCAACAATTTCGACATACGAACCAATTGTAATTGGAACTCTTGTTGCAAATCCATCGACACAACCAGCTAATTGAGGTAATACCAAATCGATAACCCCAACGGCAGAACTAGTTGTTGGGATAATATTACACATTGCAGCTCGCGATCGTCGTACATCGTTATGATGACCATCTAATAATGACTGATTATTGGTTGATGGATGAACAGTATTGAAAAAAGCTTTAGACACTCCAAACGTATCATT
>Ga0302215_10000504_pt1 | contig 28894 bp, 25 predicted proteins | sample II_Fen_N3_1_FD_194580 | JGI IMG/M metagenome (GOLD analysis project Ga0302215, IMG submission 194580) | Peat permafrost microbial communities from Stordalen Mire near Abisko, Sweden - II_Fen_N3_1 | ecosystem: Environmental > Terrestrial > Soil > Wetlands > Permafrost | place: Sweden: Abisko... | reverse complement strand
GGCTAGTGAATGGATCAAAGGTGGTCCAGTCGTTCTCGAGCAATTTGGTGACGGTAAACGAAATGAATATAACGCCGCTGGCAATCCTCAATTGGGAGATTATAAGACTATGGTCTTAGTAAATGGTGGTAGTGCTTCCGCTTCAGAAATTGTCGCTGGTGCTTTGCGTGATTATAAGAAAGCCACTTTAGTCGGTGAAAATACTTTCGGTAAAGGCTCTGTCCAAACAATTCGTGATTTAAGTGATGGTTCATCAATGAAGATTACGGTTGCTGCTTGGATGACTCCAAATGGGGATTCAATTAATGAAAAAGGTTTGGCCCCTCAAGTTGAAGTTAAACTGACTGCGGCGGATGTTGAAAAAAATAAAGATCCACAATTACAGAAGGCTGTCGATTTAATTCTCAAGCCAACGGTTGCCCCAGCTAAAACTCCGGTCAAAAAGTAAAAAAATAAGCAGTCTTTGTAGACTGCTTTTTTTAATAGTTCATTTTTAGTTATAGGATTCAATCTCTTGCCAAGATTGATTCCGTTCACGAAGTAAGGCTAAATCTAAGGTTGTTCGAATTTCTTCTTCATCTTGAGAAGAAACGGTCGGATCAAAGATTAATAAACCTTCACGATGGGCTTCCATGACGATGACATTATTTGCCATAGCTTCAGCAATATTATCAACTAGTTTTGCTTTAAGTTCGGGGTCGCCATTATCAGGACCCGTAACTTCAAAAAAATGTTTGCCTTTTGTGACCGTAAAGTAGTCACCGCTCATAAATTCCATACTAATTCCTCCAATTAAATTAAACGTACAAAGTTAACTTGATACTTTATTTATATAACTAAAATTAATTTTTGTCAATCCTATGCCAAAGCCAAAAACCGTGAAACCAAAAAAAATAAAGAAAATCGACACCAAGTATATCTTCGTAGTTGGCGGTGTTATGTCAGGAGTTGGTAAAGGAATTACCGCCGCTTCAGTTGGGCAAATTTTACAGAGTCGCGGGTATAAAGTGAGTGCGGTGAAGATGGACCCCTATATAAATATTGATGCGGGTACGATGAATCCAATTGAACACGGAGAAGTGTTTGTGACTGAAGACGGCGATGAGACGGATCAAGACTTAGGTAATTACGAACGTTTTTTAAATACCAATATTTATAAGATAAATTACATGACCACTGGTCGGATTTATCAAAGTGTTATAAATAAAGAAAGAAATTTAGAATATAAAGGGAAGTGTGTTCAAGTGGTACCTCATATCCCGATGGAAATTAGAGATCGAATTCAAAAGGCCGTGGAAAAAACGGGGGCGGAAATTATGATTATTGAAATTGGCGGTACAGTCGGTGAATATGAAAATTTATTATTCTTAGAAGCGGCTCGGGTTATGAAGTTATATCACCCTAAAGATGTTTTAACGATTATTGTTTCTTATTTGCCAATTCCACATATGATTGGTGAAATGAAAACTAAGCCAACACAACACGCTGTTCGTAATCTTCAAAGTGCTGGCATTCAACCAGACATGATTGTGGCTCGCAGTGAAAAACCCCTCGATAATCATCGTAAAGAAAAATTGGCGATTAATTGTAATGTTGCCATGGAAGATGTTATCAGTGCTCCTGATGCTGATTCAATTTATGATATTCCCTTAAATTTTGAAAAAGATAATATAAGTCAACGGATTTTAGAAAAACTAAATTTGCCACTTCGAAATAAAGAAATTCAAAATGGGGCTTGGAAGAAAATGGTTTCAACCATTAAAAATCCGAAACATTTTGTGGAGATTGGAATTGTGGGTAAATATTTTTCGACCGGTGATTTTTCACTAACTGATTCTTATATTTCCGTGATTGAAGCCGTGAAACATGCTGGCGTTAGTAATCAAACTAAAGTAAATTTGCACTGGATTAACGCTGAGGATGTGGAGCGTGATGGAGTTAAGATTTTAAAAAACCTAGACGGAATTATTGTGCCTCAAGGTTGGGGCAGTCGGGGCTCTGAAGGAAAAATCGCGACGATTAAATATTGTCGAGAAAAAGGGGTACCTTATTTTGGTCTATGTTACGGTATGCAAATGGCGGTAATTGAATTTGCTCGCAACGTGGCTCATCTAAAAGATGCTAATTCAGCGGAGTGTGATCCTAAGACTAAATATCCAGTAATTCATATTATGCCTGGTCAAGAAAAGATTATCGCCGAGAAAGGTTATGGTGGCACTATTCGTTTAGGTGGTTGGCCTTGTCAGCTTCAAGCGGGTACTCATTTAGCAGCCGCTTATAGCAAATTTACTAAAGATAAAATAGTTAGTGAACGCCATCGTCATCGTTACGAATTTAATAATGATTATCGGGAGCAGTTTGGAAAATTAGGTTTAATTATTGCCGGTACTTCACCAGATGGTCAAATAGTTGAAGCAGTCGAAATAAAAAATCACCCATTTTTTATCGGTGTGCAGTTTCACCCAGAATATATTTCTAGACCACTAGCCCCACATCCACTGTTTGTGGAGTTTGTTAAGGTTTGTTTGAAGGGGAAGAAATAGAGAGAATAATTAATAAAAAATATGACAGAAGGATTAATAATAAAAATAGATCAATTAATTAAAGCACTCGCTCCTCCAATTTTTTATTTAGATTGGTCTTTTTGGAATACCTTAGTATTAGTTATTACTTTGATTGTTTTGATTATATATACTATTGAAACCCATAAGCTTTCTATACAGGCAAAAGATGCTAATTTGAGACCCGTGTTATTACGCAGTGGATTTTTAAAAGATTGGAATATAGAATTTATTTTTAATAAAAATATATTAATCAGTGGCAAACCAATTCAATTCTCGGTTCTTAAAAATATAGTTACAAGTATTAGTGGGTATATAATAAAAAATGGTAAAAAATATCAATTGCTTTTTGGTAATGACATATCAAAAAATGAAGAAAATTTGGTCAGTTATTGCGAATTTTGGGGATGGATGAAGCCAGAAAATAGTATTTATGCAATTTTTAAAAATGAAGGAGATATTACCAACGAATCTAATAAAATTTGTATTCAGTATAAAGATATAGAGGGAAATAGTTATTACACCATAGAGGATGAGAATTTTGATCAGAAATCATATAATGGATATCTGTAAATATATAAGTATATTTTTTATGTCTTTAAAATAACCTATAAATATAGGTTATTTTTTAATACATCCTCCTTATGATATAATAAATCACTATGAAAACTCTCCTCAAAAAATACTTCGGCTACGACACTTTTCGCCCTTTACAAGAGGATGTTATTGCTAATGTTTTAAATGGTAAGGATTCTTTTGTGCTAATGCCAACGGGTGGTGGTAAGTCTATGTGTTATCAGTTACCAGCTTTAAAATTACCAGGACTCACTATTGTTATCTCACCCCTAATTGCCTTAATGAAAGACCAGGTAGATGCTTTAAACGCTAACGGTATTAAAGCCGAGTTTATTAATTCATCACTACTGCCAGCTAAAATTGAAGAAATAAAAAATCGGGTTATAGCTAAAGATGTTAAAATATTATATCTAGCACCGGAGCGTTTTGCGTTGCCTGATTTTCAAGATTTTTTACTTAAATTAGATATTAGTTTAATTGCAGTTGACGAAGCTCATTGTATTTCGGAGTGGGGTCACGACTTCCGTCCGGATTATCGTAATTTAGGACTACTTAAAAAATTATTTCCTCAAGTGCCAGTAATCGCCTTAACCGCGACGGCGACTGAAAAAGTTCGCGAAGATATTATTCGTCATTTAAACTTAACTAAAGCACCAATCTTTATTTCTAGTTTTAATCGCGATAATTTAAATTTAAGTGTGGTTAATAAGAAACAAGCTTTTCCTAAATTAGTTCATCTGCTGCAAAAATATAAAAATGATTCGGTAATTATTTATTGTTACTCCCGAAAAGAAACGGAAGAGATTACGGAAAATTTAAAATTAAATGGCTTTAATGCTGGTGTTTATCACGCCGGCTTGGAAGCGAGTCAAAGAAAATTAGCTCAGGAATTATTTATTAAAGATAAAGTAAATATTATCGTCGCGACTATTGCTTTTGGCATGGGGATTGATAAACCTGATGTTCGTTTAGTAGTTCATTATACTTTTCCTAAAACTTTAGAAGGGTATTATCAAGAAATCGGTCGTGCCGGCCGTGACGGACTAAAGAGTGACTGTGTTTTGTTCTACACTTACGCTGATACTCGTAAACATGAATTTTTTATTAATCAGATTAATGATAAAAAATTACGTGATACCGCTCAAGAAAAATTAGATGAAGTTTTGAGTTATTGCGAACTTAGTACTTGTCGCAGAAAACATTTACTTAAATATTTTGGAGAAGATTTAAAAACTGATAACTGCCAGGCTTGTGATTGTTGCAATACCGTTCATGAAACTTTTAACTCTTCGGAGATTGCCAAGAAAATAATGTCGGCGATTATTCGTACCGATAGTCATTATGGTAAAAACTATATCATCGAAGTATTACTTGGTAAAAAAACTCAAAAAATAAAAATTAATCATCATAACAAGTTAACTGTTTACGGCATTGTTAAGGATTATTCGACTAGCGAATTAACTAGTATTATTTCGCAGTTAATTGGTCTGGGATATATTAATAAAACTGATGGACAGTATCCCATTTTAAGTATCTCCAGTAAAGGAATGAAATTTTTAAACAGCGACGAGGTTTTGGAACTTAGTAAACCAGATAAAGATGTGATTCTTAAAAAAGGTGAGTTAGATTATAACGAAGAGTTGTTTAATATCTTACGTGAACTTAGACGTAAGTTAGCTGAAGATGCCGGTGTGCCACCATTTGTGATTTTTGGGGATGTCTCACTTCGGGAAATGGCTTATTATTTTCCTAAAGATACGAAGAGTTTTTCTAAGATTGCCGGTGTGGGTGCTAAAAAATTAGATCAGTATGCTGACATATTTTTAGAAATAATTAATTATTTTGCTAAAACCAATAATTTAGTTTCTCCAGAAAAAACCGAAACTATTGATATAAAAGTTAAACAGGTAACCTATTTTTTAAAAACTAAAGAATTGATTCAGAAAAAAGTCCCAATTGCCAGAATTGCTAAACACGAAAAGTTAAGTCAGGACACGATTATTAATCACATCGAAAAAATGATTGATGCCGGTGAAATTCTTGATTTAGAATATCTAAAATTACCACGAGATAGATATGAAATTATGAGAAAAGCATATCTTAAATGTGGTGATGAAAGATTAAAACCAGTTTTTGAATATTTAGGAGGGAAGTATAATTACGATGAGCTTAAATTAGTACGAGTTTTACTTCGGGCTTAATAGTATAAAAATAAAAAACTAGCTTTTGTTTAAGCTAGTTTTTTGTAGAGTCGTTACGACAGTACTAATGGTATTCGACGCTCATCTTCCTTTAGGCCATAACAAGCACCTCTTTGACTAAACACCATCTTGTACGTCATCGGATCTTCAAAGGCTGGAGACCAACCAGAGTAATTACTATTCCATATTAATGGCATTGGGTCTTCTTTTTTTGAAGCACTCTTAAAAACAATGAGTCCCTGTGATTCTTTTGTTTCAGTAATAACTCCGGAATCAACTGCTTTTAACCCTTCGTAAATTATTACAAAGGTGCCACTTTCTAAATCAGGAATGTCTGTAATAGAGATTATTCTTTCCATGATATAAATTGTTTAAAATGAACTAATTTTAGTCTATAAAATTTATAATAATATTAATATTTAGTCAATAACTAAAAAAAGACCTAAGAATTGAATCTTAGGTCTTTTTTATTTGAAAATTGAAGTAATTATTTTACAACTTTTGGAGTAACTTCTCTTGTTGCTACAATATTTACTACTTTAGTAGTCTTTAGGTTACCATCAAACTTAATCATTTTTTTGGTAGTGAATTTGATAAAACCGTCAGTAATAGCATAAAGAGTGTCATCGTTGCCACGTCTAACGCCAGTACCTGGGTAATATTTAGTGCCACGCTGTCTGATAATGATGTTTCCAGCTTTAGCAATTTGGCCATCAGATAGTTTAACACCTAAACGTTTACTTTCTGAATCGCGGCCAAGCGAGGTCGAACCCGCAGCTTTCTTATGAGCCATAAATTTATGATGAGTTAGGGCTTTAACCAAAAAAAGGCCTAAATGCCTAACTCAACTTGTCTTTACTTTGTTATTCTTGGCTTTATAATAACAAAGTGGGGAAGAACTGTCAACCTATAATTTATTTATCCATTTTATATCCAAAAAGCTTAAAAAATCGCTTATTTTTCTATGGATTTTTTTATAAAATATGTTATAATTGTTTCATATATTTAATTAATTTAAAATCGCTAAAACTATGATAAAAGTTGATCAAAATACTTGTATTGGTTGCGGTCTATGTGCCAGTATGTGTCCAGAAATATTTGTAATGAATGCTGACGGTAAGTCAGAGGTAGTTAACCAAGGCGATGAGGTAGCAGCTAAAGAAGCGGCCTTAGCTTGTCCAGTTAATGCTATTTCGGTTGAATAATTAATATGAGTGAAAATATTGGCAGTAAAATAGAGCAGAACAGCCCGGTTATTAAGCCTGAGATAAAATCAACTCAGGGTTTTGAAGTGGTAGATAATGCTATCGAAAAATCGGCGCTTGAAAAAAAGTTAGATAAAGAAAGCGCGGCTAAACCAGAGCTTAAAGAAGAAAATAGTACTCCTAGCTCAGTATCACCTACAATTACGGATGACTATCACAAAAGGCGAGAGGTTCAAATAGATAATTATCTATCAGAAGGTTTAAGTGAAACATTTTTAGCTATGTCGCCAGCTAAACAGAAAATTTTTAAAGCCGAAGGGGAACTGACGGCTAGAAAGATAAATATTTTACTTGACGCTGCTAAAATTAATGTTGGTAAAATAATTAGCTTAATTAAACATTGGTTAAAATTTATTACTAACATCAATCGTTTTTTCTTAGATCAGGAAGCTAAAATTAAAGCCGATAAGATTATTAAGATCAAAAATAAATTATAGTTTTTTATGACCGATTCTTCTATTTATTTGGGAACCGCTAGCTTAAACAGCAACTATACTTGGTTGCTGGTTATTTTATTATTTTTCTTTTTAGTGGCTATAGCTATTAGCTTGATTAGATTTTTTGTGAGACGGTCAGCCGTTAACAATAGCTATTTTGAACATCAGATTTTTTTAGTGAAATTGCCTAAAGAAAAACCTAAAGATAACGAAGCTGGGTTTAATGTGCAACAAATGAGAGAAGAAATTGCTAAAGGTGAAACTATTTTTGCCAGCATCGGTGGTCTTAGAGCTGAAAAAGGTTTTAACTCTTGGCTATACGGACGACAAGATCATTTTTCTTTTGAAGTAGTGGCTAATCAGAATAAGATTGCTTTTTACATTGCTACCCCTAAAAACAACGCTAGATATATTGAACAACAAATTCATGCTCATTATCCAGAGGCTTCAATTGAAGAAATGGAAGACTACAATTCATTTTCTCCTGATTCACAAGTAGCGGCTGGATATTTAAAAACTAAAAAAAGTTTTTTCTTTCCCATTAAAACTTATCAGAAAATGGAAGTGGACCCGATGAATTCGATCATTAATGTCATGTCCAAACTGGCTAAGGATGAAAGTATTTCCATTCAGTATGTAGTTCGCAGCGCTAAAGCCAATTGGCATTCTACTGCTAAGAAAGTGGTAACTAAAATTATTGAAAAAAATTCCGTTAGCCAAGGCATTAAGGCGGCTAATCCTTTTTTGGATGTTTTAAGTTCACTTATTGGGTCAGATAATAAACCTAAAGATAGTTTACCAGTTGCCCCTAAAACTTTAACTGAAGTGGAACGTGAAATGGTTAAGTCAATGGAAGAAAAAAATTCTAAATCAGGCTTAGATGTAAACATTAGAGTGGTTGCCTGTGCTAAAACTAAGATTCAGGCCAAATTATATTTAGATAATATCGCTAGTTCTTTTAGTGAATACAATAATTATTCTTACGGAAATAATTTTTCTAGAATTTCAGATAGCGGTGAAAGTTTAGTCCAAGATTTTATTTATCGTCGTTTTCAGGATAATATTAGTTTCCTTTTAAACACCGAAGAACTGGCTAGTGTTTTTCATTTTCCTCTTAAGTACACGGAAACGCCTAATATATTATGGTTAAACGCTAAATCAGCTCCAGCGCCATCGGATGTGCCGAGTGAAGGTTTATTACTGGGTGAAAATGTTTATCGAGGGGTTAAAAAAGAAATTAGAATTAGACGACCCGACAGACGTCGTCATATGTATATTGTTGGTAAATCTGGGGTTGGTAAATCAGTACTGCTGACTAATATGGCAGTTCAAGATATTGCTAATGGCGAAGGGGTTTGCGTGATGGATCCTCACGGTGATTTAATTACCGATATTTTAGAACGAATTCCTCCGGAACGAGCCGAAGATGTGATTGTCTTCTCACCAGCGGATCTAGATCGTCCACTGGCTTTAAATTTATTAGAATTTGATCCTCGTTATCCTGAACAAAAAAGTTTTGTGATTAATGAAATGATTGGTATCTTCGATAAGTTGTATGATTTAAAAGCGACCGGTGGTCCAATGTTTGAACAGTACATGAGAAACGCCATGTTGCTTATCATGGACGATCCTGAAAGTGGCTCAACTTTAATGGAGATTCCCAAGGTGTTGGCTGATGAAAATTTCCGTCGTTTAAAATTATCCCGTTGTAAAAATAAAACAGTCGTTGATTTTTGGCATAACGAAGCGGAGAAAGCGGGCGGAGAAGCGGCCTTAGCTAATATCGTTCCTTATATAACTTCTAAACTAACTTCCTTTATTTCAAATGACATGATGCGTCCGATAATCGGGCAACAAAACAGTTCTTTTAATTTCCGTGATTTAATGGATAATCAAAAGATCTTATTAGTGGATTTATCTAAGGGGGTGGTTGGTGAAATGAATGCTTATCTTTTAGGGATGATTATTGTGGGTAAAATTTTAATGGCCGCTCTCTCAAGAGCTGACATGCCAGCTGATCAGAGAAAAGATTTTTATTTATACATTGATGAATTTCAAAATTTTACAACTAATTCGGTTTGTCAGATTTTATCAGAAGCTAGAAAATATGGTTTGAATTTAGTAATTGCTCATCAATACATTGGGCAATTATCGAAAGGCGCTGATACCGCTATTAAAGATGCTGTTTTTGGTAACGTGGGCACCATGCTAAGTTTCAAGATTGGCTCTGAAGATGCTGAATTTTTAGTTAAAGAATTTGCCCCAGTGTTTAATGAGTTTGATTTAATAAATATTGATAAAGGATCGGCTTGTCTTAAACTGTTAGTGGATAATAGTACCACTCGTCCATTTTCAATTAAGACGATTTGGCCAATTATTGGGGTACAGCGAAAAGAAATGGTGGCCAAGATTAAGACTTTGTCTCGACTCAAATTTGGTCAAGACAGACGTCTGGTGGAGCTGGAGATTAGTCGTCGCAGCAAACCACCTTTACAGAAGGTCGAAAGTCCGTTAGATTAATAAAAAAGATTGATTTTATGTCTACATTATACCGAGATTATAGGCCAAGTAATTTTTCTCAAGTCTTTGGGCAAAATCACGTTAAAATAGCCTTACAAAATGAAATTGCCAGTAATAAGCTTGCTCATGCTTATCTTTTTTGTGGCCCAAGAGCGGTGGGTAAAACTACTTTAGCTCGGGTTTTAGCTAAATCAATAAATTGTACTAACCGTCAGGATTCAGATAGTGAGCCTTGTAATACTTGTGCTAGTTGTTTAAGCATCGCTAATGGCAGCAATTTAGATGTTGTTGAGATTGATGCGGCATCGAACACGGGCGTTGATAATGTTAGGGAGAATATTATTGCTTCGGCTCGAGTTGTCTCTGGCCGAGTTAAATATCGAGTTTTCATTATTGATGAAGTTCACATGTTATCGATCTCAGCTTGGAACGCATTACTTAAGACTTTAGAAGAACCACCAAAAAATGTTGTTTTCATACTTTGTACGACGGAAATTCATAAAGTACCAGCGACTATTATTTCTCGTTGCGAACGTTATGATTTTAAACGAATTAGTGTTTCCGATATTGTTAGTAAGTTACAAAACATTATTAGTCAGGAAAAAGTTGATGTTGACAATGAAGTTCTAGAAGCGATTGCTAGACAATCAGGCGGACACTTACGAGATGCTGAAAGTTTGCTGGGTCAAGTTTTGTCTTTAGGTGAAGGTAAAATTACTTGGGACCAAGCGGAACTAATCGTGCCGCGCCATCATCATAATGAAGTAATTGATTTATTAGAACTTATTTCTAAAAAAGATATTAGTCGGGCTATCAAACTTATAAATGCAGTTGTTGATAATGGCCTTAATTTAAAGAGTTTTGTTGGAGAAGGTATTACCGTTCTTCGAAAAATGTTACTTAATAAAGCTAATCCGGGATTAGCGGAAAGTTTAGGCTTAGATTTGGGTGATAGTTTGGAAATTAGAATTTCTTCCTTAACTACGGAATTAAAAATTGATCAAATAATTTTATATTTAGAATCATTTTTAGATGTTTATAATAATTCGACCTCATCTTTTATTGTTCAGTTACCCCTTGAAATAAAAGTAGTGGAGTTATGTTTAGGTGAGTCAACCTTAACACCTGATAATTCTGGTAATCCAGTTATCAAACCAATTACTAGTCTTAAATCTCCAGCCAAAAATCCAAGCAGTGAAAAAGTAAAAATTGAGCCTGGCGACGCTGAGCCAACAGTATCTTTAAAAGCTGTGGCTGATAACCTTTCTAAAACGGAGGTGTTAGCTAAGTGGTCAGAATTTTTAAATAGATTAAAAAGTGTCAATCATTCCTTATCTTTTAGTTTGCAAAATTGTCAGGTCGGAGAACTTAATAACGGAAAAATCTCATTGATCTTTAAGTATAAATTTCATCGTGACCGGATTAATGATGCTAATATAAAATTATTAGTGGAGAAAACTTTAGCTGATGTTTATGGCGGACTAGTTCATCTTGATTTGTCAGTTGATGAAAATTTAGATTTAATAACGGTCGCTCCAGAATTAACGGAATCAGCCCCGGTAGATAAGAGTATTAAATCCGATGAGCCTAATAATTTATTAAATAATTTATTACAAACTTTTGGCGGGGAAGTAATCAGTTAAAATAACTATCGCCGTTTAATTACAAATTTATGTTAGATATAAAACGCATTCGCGAAAATACTGAAGAGGTAAAAAAAGCCCTACTTAAAAAGATGGCGCCTGAAGATTTGGATTTAGAATCTATTATTAATTTAGATGATAATCGTAAATCTTTTACAGCTGAGCTTGAGCAAATGTTAGCTTATCGTAATAAAGTTTCTAAAACCAAGCCAACTCCAGAAATTATTGCTGAAGTAAAAGAACTTGGCCCAAAAATAACGGCTAAAAAAGAAGAGTTAGAAAAAGTGGAAGCCGAGTTACTTGAGAAATTAGGATCTTTACCAAATACACCAGCCGATGATGTCGTAGCTGGGGGTAAAGAAAATAATGAAGTTATTTATACATACGGGGCTAAACCAGAATTTTCTTTTGAACCAAAAGATCATGTAGAGCTAGCAACTTCTTTAGGTCTTATTGATTATGAACGAGCTACTAAAATGTCGGGCGCAGGTTTTTGGTGTTACACCGGGCTTGGTGCTTTGATTGAATGGGCTCTTCTATCTTATTTTATTGATTTTCATACAAAAAATGGTTATCGTTTTATGATTCCACCTTTTTTATTAACTGAAAAATCAGCTTATACTTCTGGCCACTTACCTAAATTTAGAGATGAATTATTTTGGACTCAAGATGGTACCTGCTTAAATGCCACTTCTGAAATGATGATGGGAAATTATCATCGGGAAGAAATTTTACGCGGTGAAGATTTGCCTTATAAATACTGTTCTTATTCTGCTTGTTTCCGTCGCGAAGCTGGCTCTTATCGTCAAGAAGAACGAGGCATGATTCGGGGTCATCAATTTAATAAAGTAGAGATGTTTATTTTTTGTCGTCCCGAAGAATCCTGGCAGATGTTTGATGAACTAAGCGCTAATGCTCAGAAATTAGTTGAAGGGTTAGGTTTACATTATCAGTTGTCAAAATTGGCCGCTGAAGATTGTAGTGCAGCTATGGCTAAAACTTATGATGTTGAAGTTTGGATTCCAAGTATGAATATTTATAAAGAAGTTTCTTCAATTAGTAACGCTTTGGATTATCAGGCTCGTCGTGGCGATACTCGTTTTAAAGATAAGACAGCGGCTTCAACCGAGTTCGTTCATACTTTAAATGCTTCAGGACTAGCAACCAGCCGTTTAATCCCGGCTCTTTTAGAGCAGTTTCAACAAGCTGATGGTTCAGTGATCATCCCTGAAGTTTTGAGACAATATTTACCTTTTAAAGAAACTGTAATTAAACCAATTGTAAAATAAATGAAAAAATCAGTTTCGATTTTAATATTGCTTTTTTGTTTGATGCCTGTTTATTTTGCTCAAGCTCAAGAAAAAAATCCTAAAACTGTAAATTATTTTTTACATTGGTCAATCACTGAAAGCGAAGCTAGAGATTTAGCTAAGTGGGATTTTTTGGTTTTGGATATGGAAGTGCAAGAAAACAGTCCTAGAGAACTCGAGTTAATTAGACAACTTAATCCTAAGATAAAAATCATTGCTTATATTACTTCCCAGAATTTATTTGATTCCTCTTTTAATTCAAATGAGTCAGTGTTGCGAAAAGAATTAGCTCAGGGAATTGATAATTCTTGGTGGCTACATGATGAAAGTGGTAATCGTTTATCGGATTGGCCTAGTGCTTATGTTTTAAACGTTACAGATTATTGCAACAAAAGTAATGGAAAAAGGTTTAATGATTTTTTACCAGATTTTGTCTCTAATAATATCAAGAGTTCTGGTTTATGGGATGGTGTTTTTTATGATAATGTTTGGAATGGCGCGGGCTGGTTTAATAATGGAAATATTTCTTTATCCAGCAATGGTCGTCGTAATTCGGCCAGTGATTTAAATAGTGCTTGGGTAGCTGGTATGAAAAAAATCTTTGATCGAACTAAATCTCTATGGCCACAAGCCATTATTGTTGGTAATGGTAGTTTTATAAGTGATTATCAAAATTCTTTAAACGGTTGGATGTTGGAAGATTTTCCGACTCCTTGGGAAAATGGTGGTGCTTGGTCGGGGGTTATTGAATCATATTTAAAATTATCAGTTGGTTCTCAAAATTATAATATTGTTAATGCTTCAGCGACTAGCCCAACTAACTACACTCGTTTTCGTTACGGATTAACTAGTGCTTTGATGGGTAATGGTTATTATAGTTTTGATTATGGTCCATCTAATCATGCTCAATTTTGGTGGTACGATGAATACGATGTCGACTTAGGTGGTAAACAAACAGTAGCTTATAATATTTTAGATAAAACAAATAAAACGATTAAACCGGGTCTCTGGCGTCGAGATTTTGCCAATGGGATTGCGGTTGTAAATTCCACTGATAAGGTTCAAAAATATGTTTTTCCTAAAGAAGAATTTGAACGTATTCGTGGTACTCAAGATTTAGCCATAAATAACGGACAAAAAGTTAACTGGTTAAATTTAGCGCCTCACGATGGTATAATTTTACTGAAACAACCAACCATCATTCGTGATAATTGGTTTATTAATGGTAATTTTTTTAGAATTTTTAATAACCAGGGCAGCCAAGTTAGAAATGGTTTTTTTGCTTACGTTGATAGTTATCAAGGTAGTCAATCATTATTATTTCATGACTTTGCTGGTAACGGCGATGAACAAATTGCCTCGGTTTTAAACGGTGCTTTTAATTTAGTAAGTAACGGAAAACAGATTTTATCTTTTAGACCCTATGGGGCTTTTAAGGGAAATTTTGGAATCGCTTCAGCCGATGTCGATGGTGATGGTAAAGATGAAGTTATTACTGGCGCAGGAAACGGTGGCGGTCCTCAAGTGATAGTTTTTGGTTTGAATGGAAAAATAAAATCTCAATTTTTTGCTTACGATAAAAAATTTAGAGGGGGCGTTAATGTCGCGGCTGGTGATATCGATGGCGACGGTAAAGCGGAAATTATTACAGGCGCTGGTTTAGGCGGTGGTCCGCATGTTAGAGTTTTTGATATGTATGGCAAAGTAAAAAGTCAGTTCATGGCTTATGATAAAAATTTTTATGGCGGGGTTAATGTAACGGTTGGTGATGTTGATGGCGACGGGGTAAAAGAAATTGTCACAGGCACTGGTCACGGTGGTGGTCCTCAAGTCATGATTTTTAGTAACACTGGACAGGTAAAAGGTAGTTTTATGGCCTATGATAAAAATTATAAAGACGGCATCTCAGTATCAGCTTATGATATTAATAAAGATGGCGTAGTGGAAATATTAACAGGTATCTCTGGCTTTTAAACTATTAATTAAAATTATATGTCTAATCATTTAAAAATTTGGTGGGAAAGACGCAAGGCTAAACATTATTTAAAAAGTCATTGGCACTTAATAGCGGATATTGTTTTAGCTTTAATTATCTTAGGTCTAATTATTAGTTTAGTGGTTATTAATTATTCTAGTAAACAGAAAGTTAATACTAATTCAGTGGATCATGTGGCTAAAGATTTTGCTACTACTACCAGCGAAGTTTTAACAATTAAAACCAGTGTTAATAGTGACAATATTTATTCTGGTAAACCAGTTAACTTGCATCTAAGTTTAGAAAATAACAGTGATAGTGCTATTACTGCTATTAGTTTAGTGCCAACTTTTTTAAGTAATAGTTTTACTATTAGTAAAATTGAAAGTAATAACGCCTCGTCCAGTCTTAAAATAAAAAGTAATAAATTATTGTTAGAAAAATTAGCGGTCGGTGAGACCAGTGAGGCCGATGTAATTGTAACTATAAACGCTAAAGAAGATTCACCACGAGCTATTGATTGGCTTTTAAAAGCTACTTTTAAAGCCGGCGATCAAAATTATAAAAATGATTATAGTTTAAATACTTTAAAATTAATTACCGATTTAAAGGTTCAAGCAGCGGCTTATTATAATAGTCAATTTGGTGATCAATTGGGCAGTGGCCCAGTTCCGCCAATAGTTGGCTTACCAACTAATTATTGGGTATTTTTTGAGGCAGATGATAAAGGTAATGATTTAAATAATTTAGTGGTCAGTGCTAAATTAGCTAGTGGTATCACCCTGTTAGCAAATAATAAAACTTTAAGTGCTGGTGATTTTAATTATAACGATAGCCAGAAAAGACTTACCTGGATAGTTAAAAAAGTAAGCGTCGCTAGCGGTCGCTATCAAGTTGGTTTTGAAGTTCAATTACTACCAAACGAAACACAATTAGGCACCAACCCCTTGTTAGTTACGAATATTTCTTATTCAGCAATTGATGCTTACACTGGCGAATCTTTAAGCGGAAAACTACCTGATATTAACACCGAATTACCTTTAGATACGATTAATCAGGGTCAAGGTAAGGTTATTAAATAAACGTTGATTTATGTGGAATAAGTTAAGACAACTTATTAAACCAAAATATCAAACGCTTAATAATATTGAAATTAAGCGTCAGTCAATTTTGGATAATTATAAATTACTTCAAGCTAATCAGCCAGAAGCCGCTATTTTTCCGGTTTTAAAATCGAATGCTTATGGCCATGGTCTTAAAGAGTTATGTCTTATTCTGAACGATTCGTCGGCTCCATATGTAGTTGTTGATTCTTTTCCAGAAGCTCAAACCGCCTATCATTATTTTAAGAGGAAAGTTTTAATTTTAGGTGAGATGCCTATCAAAGCTTATTCTTATTGTGACTTAAAACGAAGTGAGTTTTGTGTATATAATCATGAATCGTTAAAAGCCTTAGCTGATTTAGGGCGGGCCAAGATTCATTTATTTGTAAATTCAGGGATGAATCGCGAAGGAATAAAAGATTTGGAAAAATTTTTAGATGATAACTCAGAGTTACTTAAAAAAGTTGAGATTACTGGCTTGTGTTCTCACTTAGCCGCCGCCGAAGAAGATAATGAATCAAATAAAAAACAATTGGAAAAATTTTTAACTGATTTAGAAATTTTAAAATCTAAAAACTTTAATCCGAAATGGGTCCATTTAGGAAATTCAGCGGCCATCTTTTCTTTACATGATTCAAGATTATCGGCTTTTAGAAGCGGTCTATCTTTGTATGGTTACAATCCATTAAGTCCTGATAATAAAAATTATTCTAAGGCTGATAATTTGCAGCCAGCGCTACGTTTAATCTCTACAGTTGTATCTATTCAAGATTTAAAAATAAACGATCAGGTGTCCTATAATGGCACTTACAGAGCTGATTCAGATAGCAAAGTGGCTACGATTCCATTTGGTTATTACGAAGGTTTACCGAGAAGTTTATCTAATTTAGCTAGCGTGGTTTATGAAAAAACAGGGAAGCGGTATGATTTAAAAATTGCTGGTCGAGTATGCATGAATTTATGTTGTTTGGAGCTTAAAAATTTAGATGTTAAAATTGGAGATAAGATTGAAATAATTTCTTGGATTAAAACTGATAATAATTCTTTGGAAAAATTAGCTAAGTTAGCTAATAAAATTACTTACGAATTATTAGTTGGCCTTCAGAGCAATATCCGTCGAGTAGTTATTTAAAGATCTAATATAAAAATTAAAATATGTCAACAGGGAAGAGAAGGCTAAAAAGCTATAAGATTAAAAAAGACTACCAAACTAAGAATTTAAAAAATCCATTTTTTCATTCTAATAAAACAAATAAAAAAACTAGAACTCTGGGTCTAGGTTTTTATGTTGTTGGTGTTTTAGTCATTATATTATTTATCCTGTACGGTTTATTTTTGTCACCTTTGTTTACTATTAGTAATATTAAAATAAATGGTTTAGGTCGTTTACCAGAAAGTGCAATTTCCCAGCGTTTATGGGATCAAACGAATAAACAAAGTGTTTGGCCACTTAAACAAAAAAATATTTGGTTATTTAATAGTCAGGCCGCTGAAGCTGATTTGATGTCTAATTTTAATTTTTCAAAAATAAAAATAAATAAACAGTTGTTTCATTCTTTATCAATTGATATCGAAGAACGACCTTACGCTTTTATCTGGCAAGAGAAAGACTTACAAGGGGCAGTGCAGAGCTATTACAGTGATTCTAAAGGGTACATCATTAGAGACAGTGCGGTTACACCCGATGATTTAAAAAAATTTCCTTTAATTTATAATGATACTCCAGCTTCTCTAATTGAAAATGATTATTTAAAAATAGACCCAACTTATTTAACTTTTATTTTTGCTATTAAGAATGCGGCTGAAAAAAATACTGAAACAGCTATTTCTAAATTTTTAATCAGTCAAGAAGTTAACACAGTTAAGGTTCAGTTTCAAAATGGCCTATTAGCTTATTTTAACGTTAAAGATGACGCGGCTAAGCAAATTGATAAATTCCTTATTGTCAAAAGGGAAAAAATAAAGGATAATTTAAGTAACATAAATTATATCGATTTAAGATATGGTGATAAAGTTTACATTGGTAATAAATAATATATATGGAACAACTATTTAAAATACTCTTTACAACGGCGGTGATTATTTTTGGTTTATTATTTATCGGTGTTTTTTTACTCATTATAAAAATTGTCCTCATGTTTACCCCCCAGGTAAATATTTTAGGTTTACTTATCCAATAATTGGCCTCAAAGCAGTCTGATGCAAGATTTGCTTTATATAATGGTTTACGATATAATGATACTGTAAACTAAGTGTAAGAATTATTATACACAGTTATATTTAACCTATAAGTATACTCCTTATGTCTGAATCTTTACCGCTCTTTGATGACTTTTTGCTTAATTTGAAAGTTAGTAATTATTCCCCGGAGACTTACTATAATTACGAACGAGATCTTAAAGTTTTCGAAGATTTTTTATTTGATAATTCAATTAGTTTTAAAGATTTATCTAAAAAAGATATTCTAAACTATAAAGCCTTGCTTACGTCAGTTGATCGCAAAACGGCTCTGGCTCAAGAAACTAAGATTCGTTTGAATGCATATTCAATTAATCGCATGTTATCAGTGCTACGGTCTTACCTGCGCTTCTTAATTGAAATGGACTACCCTTCGCCAATTGCACCCGATGTTGTTAAGATGCTTAAAACTATCAGGAAAAACTCACAAATTGCTGAACTTGACGAATTCGTTAAATTATTGCAGTTTCCGTCTAGCTTTGAAAAGAACCGTTTAGTTGGCTTACGTAACCGCGCCATGCTTGAAGTGCTCTTCTCTACTGGTATGAGAATTTCGGAGCTCATTAATTTAAAAATAAAACAAATTGATAAGCAGGGACGAATTTTTGTTTTAGGAAAAGGTAAGAAAGAGCGTTTTGTTTATTTAACACCACGAGCTAAAGGGCATTTAGAGGCCTATTTAAATACTCGTAATGACGATTCCCTGTTTGCTTTTATTCCCTATCGTGGTTTAAACGCTGCCGACCGTAATCGAAAAATTTCTCCGGTTTATTTACAAAATACCATTAAAAAATATCGCGAATTATTAGATATTAATTTACCAATTTCGGCTCACTCCTTGCGACATGGCTTTGCGACTTATTTAGCGGAGGCCGGGGCTAATCCGGCCGCTATTCAAGTCTTATTGGGTCATGAGTCACTTGAGACAACGACTCGTTATGTTCATGCCTCTGATTCTTATGCGCAAAAAACTCAAAAACAATTTCATCCACTCAAAGATTAAGATTAGTTCCTTATTGGTAATAAAAAAAGACTCTTAATTTAATAAGAGTCTTTTTTAATATATCTTTACGGTAAGTAATTAAGAGCGTTAACTGGAATACCGTCTTTTCTAACTTCAAAGTGTAAATGGGAACCAGTGGTAAACGGTCCAGAACCAATACCATGTGGCGCTCCACCAGTTCTACCAATAACGTCTCCTTGATGAACGTATTGATCGGCCACGACTGATACCGCCGAAACGTGGCCATAAACAGTGGATAAGCCGTTATTATGAACAATCATGATGTAAGCATAATTAGTTGAACCATCAAACTTAACTCGAGCTACGTAACCGTCGCCAGCGGCTCTTAAAGTGCTGCCTTGAGGTGCTCTAATGTCGATCGCTGGATGTTCACCAATTATCTTACGATAAGGATAGTCGGGGTCATGGAAGCCGGTGGTGATTGTTCGTCCAGCTACTGGCCAAGCAATATCACTGGAACCACTTTCTAGCTTCTCTTTGTCTTTTTCAGACATCTTCTGTCGGATAATTACTTCCAAACTAGAAACTTCCGCTTCCGCTTGTAACTGTTCTTTTCTTGCTTGAGCTAATAATCTTTGATATTCTGCTTCCGATGAATTTGTCTCTTCGAGAATTACTTCTTTACTTTGTTGTTCGTAAGATAAATTATCAACTTTTTGTCCGAGTTCATTTTTTAAAGCCACTAGATCTTTATTTTTGGCATCTAAGCTTAATTGGCTTTTTTCTAATTGATCTTTTTTATTTTGTAACGATTCCAAATCTTCCTTAATCTTATCGTTAGTATTTTCTAAATACTTAGCCTGATTTAAAAATTCGGCTAAAGAATTATTTAGTAATAACATTTCTAAGGTTGAAACTTGATCTTGCTTATAAGCAATTCGTAATAAATTTCCGATATGTTCTTTTTCGGTATTGATTTCGGCGTCGACATTTTTCATGTCTAACTGAATTTTATTTATTTCTAAATTAGTTTTATCAATATTTAAATTAGTACTATCGATATCTAATTGAGTTTTAGCCGCTCGATTTTCCAAGATTGATAATTGATTAGTTAAAGTATCTTTGTCTTGACGTTTTTGTTCAATGGCCGCCTGATAAGCTTTCTGTTTATCAGCCAAGGTATCCATCTGTTTTTTTTGAGCCGCAATTTTATCATTTAAAGCTTTAATTTCCGCGTCAACCGAACCCGTCTGTCCTAAAACAGAAGCAGCGGTAGTCAGTAACCCAGCAAGGATTAAAGCTAATAAAATTATAGGTAGTTTTTTCATAATTTATTTATACCATTTTTTACGTTTTGTGTAAATACAGAGACAAACGTTTTTTATTTTTCAAGAGCGATTCTTAATCGATTTAAAGTTTTTTCTTTACCAAGCGCCCAAGACACTTCAAAAGGGCTAGGACTATTTTTTTCTCCGGTTACTGCGACTCGCCAAGGCCATAAATAATCACCATTCTTTTTGTCATGGCTTTTGATATACATAAATATTTCTTCTTCTAAATTGTCTTTAGTCCAATCCCCTTCGGAAATATTTTCCATTAAACTAATTAATTCTTTTAAATTATTTTTAGCTTCATCTAGACTTAAAGTTTTCCAAAGTAATAAATCACTGGAGTATTCTAAATCTTTGAAAAAGAAAGCGGCGATTTCAACAATGTCTTGTAAAGTTTTTAAACGATCACAACTGACATTAATTATTCGATCAAGATGACAATCAGCTAAATTATAATTAGCGGCTTCTAAAAATGGTCGACATAAATCAACTAGTTCTTCGGCTTTTTTAAGGCGAATATAGTAACCGTTATAATAATTTAATTTTTCTAAATCAAAAATGGCTGGTGAAATTCCAATTCCACTAATAAAAAATTCTTTAACTAATTCGTCTAAACTTAAAATTTCATTATCACCTTTTGGGTGCCAACCAAGTAAAGCACAGAAGTTAATGATCGCTTCTGGTAAATAACCTTTAAGAAGATAATCTTCAACAAAGACATCGCCTTTACGTTTAGACAATTTACCACCTTCTTTATTTAGGATTAATGGGAAATGAATAAATTTTGGAGGAGTCCAATCTAAGGCCTGGTATAATAAAATATTTTTAGGAAAGGATGACAACCATTCGTCACCACGTGTAACATGGGAAATTTCCATTAAATGATCATCGATGACGCTAGCAAATTGATAAGTAGGCACACCATTAGATTTAATCAGTACTTGATCGTCTAAGTCAGTCGCATCAAAGGTGATGTCGCCACGTAACTCATCGTGAACCGTTATTTTACCAGTAAGCGGCATTTTTTGACGAATCACGAATGGTTCACTGGCGGCTCGTTTATCACTCTCAGCTTCCGATAAATCGCGACACAATCTGTCATAACGAGGTGGTAATTTATTAGCTTCTTGCTCGGTTCGCATTTCAGTCAATCGTTCTTCGGTACAGAAACAACGATAAACTTTTTTTGTTTCAAGTAGTTCATCGGAATATTTCTTGTAAATAGTTAAACGTTCACTTTGCGTGTATGGTCCGTAAGCTCCACCTAAGTGTGGACCTTCATCAAATTTTATTTTAAAATCATCCAAAACTTTAATTAGTTTTGAAGCGGCGCCTTCGACTTCTCTTTTTGAATCAGTATCTTCAATTCTTAAAATTAATTCACCACCTAAACTTTTAGCAAGTAAATAATCAAATAAGGCGACTCGAAAATTTCCGATATGTAAAAAACCAGTTGGTGATGGCGCGAAGCGAATTCTAATTTTATCAGTCATAATTATTTATTTAACAGTTTCTAAAAATTTAGTTAAGAATTTTTGATAACCCTCACGGCGATAAATGTCAGTAGTTTCTAAAAACTTATCGACATCAATCCATTGCCAAGCGAAGTGATCCCAGTAGTTAATTTTTATATCATCATCAGTGCCAGTAAATTCAGCAATTAATAATCCTTGTTTTTGTCCTTTGTAGCCCGCTCGTTCGGTGTGTAAACCTTTTTTTGAGAAACTATAAACATGCAAATTATTGAAAGTTTTTTTAACAATAAATTTATCAGTGTTAAGTTCTTCTCTAAGTTCCCTGGCTCCCGCTACTTTTAATTTTTGACCATCGGTACCACCTTGAGGTAATTGCCAGTGCTGATGATCATCCTGGCGAGCCACTAATAATATTTTTAAACCACTCTCTGTTTTTTTATAGAGAATATTAGCCACGTTAGATCGAAATAAAAAAGGTTGAACGATGATGCTGTTAGCGGCTTTAAAACCAAACACAATCGTTGCTCGCCAAATTCGTTTAAAACGTTTTGGTTGGGAAATTAAACGCCAAAGCCATTCTAGTCCTAATTGTCTAAATATTTTTGGGGCTCGTTTCATTTTACCCGTTAAAAAATCAAAGGAACCACCAACGGCTAAAGCCAATCTAACACTAGGCCAGTTTTTAAGTTCATGCCAAATTAATTTTTCTTGTAGTGGTGCACCTAAAGTTGTAAATAATAATTTTGGTTCAAATAGATTTATCTGATTATTTTCTTCAACCGTTAAAGTTTCTTTTTTGGCGATATCTAAAACTTTAAAATTTAATTTTGGCCAGCGATCTTTTAAGGTCTGAGAAATATCAGCGGTCGTTGAAAGTCCATCTTGCCAATTGATGATCAAAGTCTTGAACTGCTGTCTTTCGGCTAAGCTAAGTAACCATGGGCTTAAATCTGATCCGGTAATTCGTGGAATAAGTTGACCTCTTAAGATTCCGGCGAGTACTAGACCAAAGCCATCAGCCACGGCGATGTCGGCAGAATTTAAAATATAAAAATATTCTTCATCCTTATTGGCCCGTAAAATTATTTCTGGGTTAGGAGTGACTAAAAAATGACTCTGTGAATCATTTAAAAAAAAATCTAAGCTTTTTAATAGCTCATTTCTCTTTAAATCCGATAAATTTATTCCCAAAATATTAGCCATATGATATAATTCTTACAGCTTTATTTTATTATAAAAAAAGCATTTAGTCAAAAATAATTATGGCCAAAATATCTAAAATTTCTGATAAAATTCAGGAAATAAGCATCGACAATCCAAAAACTAACGGTTACTCTTTGAAGTGGTTAAGCATTGCCAATGCTGACAAAAAAGAAATTGACTATTTGCGTCGAAAATTTAATTTTAATATCACTCATTTAAGAGCTTCGATTGCGACGGTTTTTGCTCAGCGTCCAATGGTGGAAACGGAGAAAGATTATGTTTTTATCATCCTTCACTTCCCGACTTTTAAAGATAATAAGATTATTCCTGGAGAAATAGAATTTTTTATCGGTCACGGTTATTTAGTAACCTTACATAATGGTAACTTAAAACCACTTAATGATTTTTTTAATTTTTGTAAAAATAACCCAGAACAACTCTTATCTTATGAATCCGAAAGCTCTAGTACCCTTCTTTATGAACTATTAAGTCGTTTAATCAAAGATTGCTACAATATTTTAGATCAAAACAGTATTAACATTAACGAGGTTGAAGAAATTATTTTTGCGAGTGATCAGAAAAATGCGGTTGGTAAAATCTTAGAACTTCGTCGTAATATTATTAATATTCGAAAAATTCTTCAGAACCATGCTAATATCTTGAAACATTTGCAGGATATGAAAAGCGGTGTCGTACCCCATGAATCAATTAAGAAGCATTACGAAGATTTAGAAGAACACTCCAAGAGAATCTGGGAAGTGCTTGATTTACAAAAAGAAATGGTGGAAGTTTTAAATGATACTAATGAGTCTCTGCTTAATGATAAAATGAATATCATTATGAAGACCTTAACTATTTTCTCGGTGTTAGTTTTACCCTTAAATTTGTTAGCGGGTATCTTTGGAATGAATACAATTAAGAATATGCCCTTTATTGATAACCCTTATGGTTTTTGGATTATTTTATTAATAATGGTGGTTGGTCTCTTACTTTTACTTTCAATTTTCACTAAAAAACGTTGGCTATAGTATTTTTTGTTTAATATAAGCTATTTTAAAAACCACCAGTTATGGTGGTTTTTGTATTGACAAAAATAGAAAAATGTTATACAATACTATTGACAAAATATTAATAAAATCTTATACTATATAATCAACCATTCAGAATACGCTTATGAAAATTGCATTTATTGGACAAAAAGGAATCCCAACTAAGACCGGTGGTGTTGAACGTTATACCGAGAACTTAGCTTTAAATATGGTGCGTCAAGGCCATGAAGTTTTTGTGTATGCTCATTCTAGTTATAACACGGAAAATTTAAAAGAATGGCAGGGTGTAAAAATTATTACGACTCCAAGCATTGCTTCAAAAAATCTTGATTCAATTACTTCTACCTTTTTTGCTTGTTTAGATTTAATTCGTCGTAAATACGATATTATTCATTTTCAATCAATTGGTCCAGCTTCCTTACTGTGGTTAGCTAAAATTTTTAGTCCCCGGACTAAGATTGTCTTTACTTTTCACTGTCAGGATTATTATCACAAGAAGTGGGGACGCTTTGCTAAATTTTATTTAAAGTTTGGTGAAATGGTTGGTAATAAATTAGCCGATGAGGTGCTGACAGTCTCCGAATCATTAGCGGTTTATGCCAGGGAAAAATATCATAATCAAGCTATTTGTATTCCTTCCTCTGCTCAGATTAGTGATTTAGTTCCAGCTAATGAAATTAAACAATGGGGTTTAGCCAAAGATAATTATATTGTTTCAATTGGCCGTTTAATTGGTCATAAAGGTATTCATTATCTAATTAAAGCTTATCAAGAACTTAAGACTGATAAAAAATTAGTGATTGTTGGTGAAGGTTCTTATACGGATGATTATGTTAAAGAATTACATGATTTAGCTGGTGATAATAAGAATATTATTTTTACTGGTAATCAAAGTGGTGAAATTCTAAAAGAATTATTTTCTAACGCCATTATCTTTGTTCAACCATCAGAGTCAGAGGGTTTGTCCTTTGCTTTAATAGAAGCCATGTCTTACGCTCGTCCTTGTTTAGTCTCTGATATTGATTCTAATCGCGAAGCTTTAGCCAGTACCGGTGTTTTCTTTAAAGATAGAGATTATCAAGATTTACGTGATAAATTACAGAACCTATTAGATGAACCAGATCAGTTAGCTAGTATTGGTGCAGCCGAATTGGCTCGTGTTAAGACTGAATACGATGCCGTGAAAATTACTAATAAAGTTTTAGATTTATATAACAAGATTTTAAGTAAGCAAAATATATTTAAAAAATCACTTTTGGTCTCAAGAGAATAACTTATTCTCTTTAAGACTCGAGCACCGAAACGAAATTTCGATGTTCAATTCTTAAACTAGTAAATTAACAACAAAAAAAACTTATAAATCATGAAAAAAATTATTTTTTTTCTTTTTAGCGTAATAGCGCTATCTTCATGCGTGGATTATGGTAATAATCCAGTGTCCAATGATTATTTTGTAAAGATAAATGGCGTTAAAACTATTAATAATGACACGGTTTACGTGGCCATTAATGATGTTGTTTTAATGGAGATGTTTGATGCTCAGGGTAACAAAGTTAATGCCGTCTTTTATTCCAGTAATCAAAACAGTTCGATTGGATCAGGCACGATTGCCAGTATTCAATATCCGACTGTTGGTGTTTATAGAATAACGGCTTCTTTAATTGATGGTAGTAAAACTATTTATGTTTACATAAACGTTACTAAATCAACAGCGTATACTTTGAAAATTAATAATTTAGCTGTTGTCAGTGGCTCAACTTTTAATGCCACAACAACTCAAGCGTTAAGATTTAAGGTTACAGATAGTTACGGAAACGTAGTTAAAACCAGTTTTGATTTCGGCGATGGTAACAAAGTTACCACTAATGACAGTGTGTCAATTTACTATGCTAACGCTGGTAATTACACTCTTAAAGCCACAACTGGCACTAAAGTAATGACTCTAACCATGCATGTGACTAAAGGCAGTGCTGAAGCGATTATTTTAATTAGCTCTAGTATTTCAGGTAGTACAATTATTGCTGTCCTTGGATTCCGTTGTGACGCGATTCCGAATTTTTCGTCAGTAAAACCAACTTATGTCGCCGGTGAAATTCCAGGATATTCTTGGAATAAATATGACGTTTCAGAAGTTGTTTCTATTGGCGGGGTGAATTACTTTAAATGGAATACTAGTGTTATATCTGGTGGTAAATTCCGTTTAAGTTGGATTCAGCTTAAAGATGGGCAACCGGTATTTTCTTACGATGGTTCTAATTGGGCCTATGATGCTAATTCCATCTTCTGGAATACAACAGATTACTTATTTTATTTTTATCTGCGGATAAATAGTAATAACCTAGTGGTCATAAGTCCAAGCTAAAAAATTATTTCAAAAATAAACCCCTTATTACACAAGTAGTAAGGGGTCTTTTTTATATCAAAAATTTTAGAGTATAAAAAAAGAGCTTCAATTACTTGAAGCTCGTTTTATTTTGTAGATTACATATTATTGTGTAACCGTTTTTTTCTTGGCATAAATTTCTGTCACGAAATTCCATCCGTGGTAGAAATTAACGTTGTCGTGTCCCGGAGACGAATTAAGTCTCAAAGGATGAATTGTCCCATTAGCAACAGCGGCGTTATCTTGGCCCATTTGAGCCAAATCTTCCTGAGTAATCTCTCCGTACTCAAATCCTCGAACTTTGTTTAACAAAGCTTTAATACTTTGATGAGGGAGATAAGCGGGATAACTTCCGGTTCCGTAATTAACTTGTCCAATATAAGTATTCCAGACCACAGCGTAGCCTGCACTATTTAACTCTTGACCAGAAATCAAGCGAGAATCTAACAAGAACCAATAACCAGTACTGGAGTCTAAAGTAAATTGTGCTCCATTTTCTCCGTTGAGACGAGGGGCAACATTTCCTTTATTGTTAGAAACAACACTGGCTTTGATAAAATAAATCAAATGCCCGGTGCCATCAATTGTGGTTCCAAAATCACCAGTGATTGCCCCTAAATAATTGGTAATGGGCAAAGCACCATTGTCGATTGAATAGTTAGTCGTTTCGGTGCGTGCTGAGCTTCTTGGAGCCTGGGTTGTTGTTTTTTGCTGAAAGAAGGAAGTGGGAAACTGAGTTTCTTCAACATCATTTCTTCTAACAGTTTTACGTGCCGGGTAAGTTCTCCTGACGGTGTGCCTGATAACCGGAGTTCGAGTTGGCCTGTCTTTCATGTTTGCCAACCTGTCTTCAGCTATTTTTAACCTTTCTTCCAAGGTTAACTTTCGGGGCAATGCATCTTTACAAGTGTCGAGTTGTGCTAAATACAAAGCAGCTCGGTCCTTTTCGGTAGCAATTTCTTTGGCGGCATCAGCTTTTTCTTTTGCAGCTTGAGCTTTTTCCTTTTCGGAATCACAAGCTTTAAAAATAAAAAATAAAGCTAAAATAAGCAATAAAACAAGGCCACCTGACCAATAAAATCTTTCATTTTTTTTCATGACTAATTAATTTTTTTTGTTGTTATTTATTTGTGTAAAATTAATGCTAAAGCCGATGTGGCATTGAAAGTTAATTCAACGTTTAATCGTCCTGATGGGGTTTGACTGTTAATGACGTTGTATGATCCATTAAAGTCGTTCCTTTGAAAAACTGATACTTTGAAAATTTCGCGATACCAATCTTTGTAAACTCCTAAGCCAATTCCGCCACCAAATTCATAATAACTCTTGTTACGACCAAAATCTTGTCCGTAACCAAGTTTTATTAGGGGTTCGAAATTTAAGACAGTGCCAAAACGTTTTATCCCACTTTCCAAAGTAATCCGAAATGATTCTTTGTTGTAAGGATTTGAACTAGCAACTGAATTTCCTTTCCAGGTAGCACTGATTTTCGGCAAGCTTATTGGTCTCTGATAGTCAAACATAATTTGATTATGACCAAACCAACTCATCCATTCGTCAGTGACACTAAAACCACCACTAAAGAAGATTTCATTCGTCAAAGTTTTTGACTTGTAGAACCCTTCTTCATAGGTGTCGGTTGTGTTCTTCATTCCGCCGTTTAGCCAGGTGTAATAAGAATAAGAGTAACTTAGAGGCCCGTAAGAGTCCAAAGCTAAACCGTATTTAAATTCCCTACCCAACAAAACTGATGTCCCGGTTATTTTGTTGCCATAGCCAACGTAACCCCCGTAAAGTCCAACGCGGAAAGCCTCGGACAGAGGAAACATTAACCTGGCTTCAGCAAAGTAGAAGTCCCCTTTATTAAGGGAATCTGCTTGGCTATAGCCATAACCGCCCAAAGCGATTATTTCCTGAGCCTTGGTGTTAACCATGGTCAGAACAAATAAAACAAGAAAAAAACTTTTTTTCATGATGTATAATTTTTGATTGTTAATTTACTACTTAAGAATTGAATATCGAAATTTCGTTTCGGTGCTCGAGTCTTAAGGAGAATAAGTTATTCTCCTAGGACATTATTAATGTTACCTTCAAAATGTTGGGGGGCTTTAAAATCTGGCTCAATTGGTTCAGTATCTTCTGGTATTTCCATTTCTGGTATCTCTTCAATGGTTTGAGCAAAGATTGGTAAGTTTTCGGGAGCTACTGGTTTATTATAAATTGGAGCACTGGATACTGGTTGAAAAGTCGGCGCTTGATGTTTGGTTCGAATTTCTTGAGCACCAAATAATTCTTTAGCTAGCTTTTCGGAGACTCTTTCTTTAGGAAATAGATAGATATAAGAACAGGCTAATAAAAATCCAGACAATAAACTGATACCTAGGTTAATCGGGATATTTGGTTTAACTGGAAAAGAAGAAATTACCGGCTCATCAATGATACTTATTTTTGTTTGATCGGGATTAAATTTATAAGGACTTTGTCCGGAAATAATTAATTGATTAACGGCATTAGAAATATTTTTAGCTTCTTCGGGGTTGGTATGGTAAATTTCGATATCAATTACGCCAGTTGAGCCACTACTTCGAGCAAAAACTGTTTCACCCCATTTTTTTACGTTTTGTTTGTAAGTGCCATTAAAGTAATTACGATCAAAAACA
>Ga0302215_10000500_pt1 | contig 28991 bp, 22 predicted proteins | sample II_Fen_N3_1_FD_194580 | JGI IMG/M metagenome (GOLD analysis project Ga0302215, IMG submission 194580) | Peat permafrost microbial communities from Stordalen Mire near Abisko, Sweden - II_Fen_N3_1 | ecosystem: Environmental > Terrestrial > Soil > Wetlands > Permafrost | place: Sweden: Abisko... | reverse complement strand
CAATAGAAAAAAATGTTGTTCCTTTGCAACCGTTTTTCAGGCTAATTAAATTTATTCATTTATATGAGCAGTTTATCGCTTTTTCTTACCGTATTCCTAACAGGAATTATCTTAGTGGTTGCCGGTCTCGGTATAGCCATTCTCTTAGCACCAAAATCATACAATCTACAAAAAGGAGAACCTTACGAGTGTGGTATACCTACACATGGTACTTCGTGGATGCAGTTTAAAGCAGGTTATTATCTGTATGCCATTCTGTATCTAATGTTTGATGTTGAAACTATCTTCTTGTTCCCTTGGGCAACTATCGTTCGCGACCTTGGCTACACCGGATTGTACAGCATTATGTTTTTCATCGTTATTCTTGGCTTAGGATTAGCTTATGCCTGGAAGAAAGGAGTATTAAAATGGAACTAAAAAGTGTCAATATAAAGGGAATTCCTACAGCGGAATTCAACGACAACGAGTATTTGGAAAATTACATCAAAGAACTCGAAGCCAATGGTGTAAACGTTGTGCTTAGTAAAATTGATGAGTTGATTAACTGGGGTCGTTCTAACTCTGTGTGGCCGTTGATTTACGCTACAAGCTGTTGTGGTATTGAGTTTATGGCCAGTGCGGCAGCTCACCACGATATTTCGCGCTTTGGTATGGAGGTTACTCGTAACAGTCCACGTCAGGCCGACTTAATGATTGTAGCCGGAACAATGGTTCACAAAATGGCTCCGCTTATTAAACGTGTGTACGACCAAATGGCAGAGCCTAAGTACGTAGTTGCCATGGGTGCTTGCGCTATTTCAGGTGGTCCATTTGTCAATTCATATCACGTTGTACCGGGTGTTGATCAGATTATTCCAGTTGACGTATATATTCCGGGTTGTCCTCCCCGCCCCGAGTCATTGTTTTATGGCTTGATGCAATTGCAACGCAAAATTAAGGTAGAACAATTTTTGGGAAATAAACAACGATGACCCCCTTAATCCCCTAAAGGGGACTTTAAGAGTGGCATTTGAATGGATAAACTAATCCCATACCCCTTTAAGGGGTTAAGGGCAATATTATATAAAACAAAACTAATCTAGTTCCCCTTTAGGGGTTAGGGGTTATATTATGGAAAATATAAAAAAGCTAATACTTAATACTGTACCTGCTGCAGTTATTGAAGAAAAGCAAAAACTGACAGTTACCGTTGCTTCTGACAAATTACATTTGTTAGCAAAGACGCTTCGCGATAATGCGGAACTTCCGTTTGATATGCTGGTAAAACTTATCGGTGTGGATCGTGGCGAAGAGTTGGGTGTAAACTACCTGATTTGTTCATCGACCGATTTATCAAAAGAACTTGTTTTGAAAACAGGTACTACCGATCGCGAAAATCCATTGTTGTATTCGGTAACAGACCTTTACGAAACTGCACATTATAATGAACGTGAAATGTATGCTTTGTTGGGTATCCGTTTTATCAACAACCCCGACATGCGTAAGTTCTTCCTGAACGCCGATTGGAATGGTTTCCCATTACGTAAGGATTACGATGCTAATCCGGAACTGAACCCACTCTCGTTGGAAAGTGTGGATATGGTGGATATTGCACCGCGCATTATGGAAGTAGATGGTAAACTGGTAGAAGAAAATGTCAATATCTTCGAAGAAGACGATTATATTATAAATATCGGTCCTCAACACCCGTCAACTCACGGTGTAATGCACTTCCGTACGGCATTGGATGGCGAAATTGTAAAGAAAATAGATGTACATAGTGGCTACATTCACCGTGGTATTGAAAAACTGAGCGAAAGCCTCACCTACCCGCAAATACTTCATTTCACCGACCGTTTGGATTACCTTTCGGCTAACATCAACCGTCACGGTTTATGTATGTGTGTGGAAAAAGCTGCCGAAATAGAAGTACCGGAACGTGCTCAATATATCCGTACCATTATGGATGAGTTGAACCGTATCGATTCTCACTTATTGGCATGGGCTTGTCAAACAAATGACCTTGGCGCTACTACTGCTTTTATATATGGTATGCGTGAGCGTGAGATTATTTTGGACATTTTTGAAAAGACTTGTGGCGGACGTTTAATTATCAACCAAAATGTGATTGGTGGTGTAATGTTCGACATCTACAACGAATTCCAAAAAGACGTAAAAGCATTTATCCCTTATATGCGCGAGAAACTAAGAGAGTACGATCGTTTCTTCTCGCACAATGTTATTGCTTTGGGACGTATGATTAATATCGGTAACATGTCCAAAGAAGCTGCTATCAGCTATGCTGTTACAGGTCCTGCCGGACGTGGTTCGGGTTGGTCGTGCGATATCCGTAAACACATTCCGTATGCCCTTTATGGCAAAGTTGATTTTAAAGAAATTATCCGTACCGAAGGGGATTCGTATGCACGTTACCTGAACCGGTTGGACGAGATCGAAGAATCGCTTCATATTATCGAACAACTGATCGACAATATTCCGGAAGGCGATATCTGCGCAAAAACCAAAGCTATTATCAAACTTCCTGAAGGCGAATACTACTCGCGTGTAGAAGCTTGTCGTGGTGAGTTTGGTGTATTTATCGAAAGCCGTGGCGACAAAACTCCATACCGTTTGAAATTTCGTTCACCTTCTATGGCGCTTGTTTCGGCTATGCCATTGATTTGTAAAAACGAAAAAATTTCTGACTTTATCGGTATCGGTGGTTCTATGGATTATGTAATTCCGGATATTGACCGTTAAGAAAGTCCACGGTCTGCTGTCGACAGTCAACAGACGTAGAACAACAGATATAAAATTGCATACAGAAAAGTTTTAAAAATAAGACAGTGGACAGGAGACTATAGTCTGTTGACTGAAAAACAAAAAAATATATGTTGCTAAATTATTCACAACCTTTAGAAGTTACAAACCTGACAAGCTGGCTCGACTCAACCCTGAGAGGTAGTCTGTCGGAGTTTTGGGTTTTACTTATTGAATTTGTAATAGTAGGTGCTTTATTATTAACTGCTTATGCAGTTATAGCATTGATTCTAATTTATGCCGAACGTAAAATTACCGCTTTCTTCCAAGCTCGTTTCGGACCAAACCGTGTAGGTAAATGGGGACTTTTACAGTCGGTAGCCGATATGATTAAAATTCTGTTGAAGGAAATTGTAAAAATCAATCGTTCGGACAGATTCCTGTTCTTTGCCGCTCCTTTCTTTATGATTATAGCTTCCATGTCAACATTTGGAGCTATTGCTTTCGGTAAAGGTCTTCAAGCTATCGATTTCAATATCGGAGTGCTTTATGTAACTGCCGTATCTTCATTAGGTATTATTGGTGTGTTGTTGGCCGGTTGGTCAAGTAACAACAAATATTCTATGATTGGTGCTATGCGAAGCGGTGCTCAGTTTGTAAGTTACGAACTTTCAGCTGGTTTTGCCTTAATGACTATCGTAGTATTGGCCGGTACCATGCAATTTTCGGAAATGATTGACAAACAACAATACTGCTGGAATATCTTCAACGGACATATTTCATCAATCGTAGCCTTTGTAATCTATTTGATTTCAGGTCATGCCGAAACGAATCGTGGACCTTTCGACTTACCGGAAGCTGAATCAGAACTTACAGCCGGTTACCATACCGAGTACTCTGGTCTTCAATTTGGGTTCTTCTATTTAGCCGAGTATTTAAACATGTTTATCATTGCTTCTATTGCAACTACTGTATTTTTAGGAGGTTATCTTCCAATTCAGGTAAAAGGCTGGGAAGCATTCAATGGTATCATGGCCTTTATTCCTTCTTATGTTTGGTTCTTCGGAAAAACAGCCGTACTTATTTTCTTAAGCTTATGGGTTCGCTGGTCATTCCCACGTTTGCGTATCGACCAACTGTTGAACCTGGAGTGGAAATACTTATTGCCAATCAACCTGGTAAATATTGTAGTAATGGTTATTCTGGTATTAACCGGATTGACATTGACTGATTTATTCCCAAGTTTATTTTAAATGACCCCTACCCCTTAAAGGGGAATTATAAACAGTACTATTTGACAAGCCAACAGACATTGTCAATTATGAATTTTGAATTATAAATTATAAATTGAATATGAGTTCAGTATCAAAATATTTTTCAGGGTTATTTACCGGTATCAGTTCCTTATTAAAAGGTATGTCGGTAACATGGAAAGAGTTGTGGACAAAAAAGGTTACGCAACAATATCCAGAGAACAGAGATACATTAGTTATAGCGGATCGTTTCCGTTGCGAATTGACAATGCCACACGATGCCAACAACGAGCACGCTTGTACAGCTTGTGGAATCTGTCAAATGAACTGTCCGAACGGAACTATCAGCATTGCTTCAGCTATGATTGAAACCGAAGATGGTAAAAAGAAAAAAGTGCTGGATACCTACAAATGGGATTTGGGCATGTGTACCTTTTGTAACCTGTGTGTGGTTACCTGCCCTTCGAATGCTATCAAATTTGAAAACACATTCGAAAATGCAGTTTTCACCCGTAGCAAACTGGTTCAGCAATTGAATCACAAAGGCTCTAAACTAAGAGAGAAAAAGAAATAAGCACACCTAGCCCCTAAAGGGGAATAAGAGTTCAATTTCTAATTTATATATAATTTCATAATTCTAACTAATCAACAGCCCCTTTAGGGGTTTGGGGTCATATGGCACAACAAATTATATTTTTTGTATTAGCGGCAATCATAGCCATCTTTTCGATTTTGGCAGTAACTTCCAAACGAATTATCCGTTCGGCAACTTATTTATTGTTCGTATTACTGGCTACGGCCGGTTTATACCTGTTGTTGGGTTACAACTACCTGTTTGCAGTACAAATAGCTGTGTATGCAGGGGGTGTAATGGTACTGTTTATCTTTGCTATTCTGCTTACCAACAAACCAGGCGAGAGTCTGAAAACCGAATTACCAGTTCGTCGTGTAGCTGCCGGTGTAACCGCTATAGCCGGTTTGGCATTTTGCGCACATGTTATCTACTGGAACATTGCTAAAGTAACTACATTGGTCGAAAAAGCCGATTTGACTCCACAACAGTTAGGTCATACCATGATGGGTACCGATAAATATCAGTATTTAATGCCATTCGAAACAATCAGCATCCTATTGCTGGCTTGTATCGTTGGGGCTATTATGATTGCAAGAAAACGATAACACCAGTTCATAGTTGAAAGTGGACAGTTGACAATTAAATGTGCAACAAAAGCTATCAACTATCAACTATCAACTAATAATTATCAACTAATTAATATGGATATTTTAAATAACATTTTAGCAGGGCAAATCCCAATGGAACTTTACTTAGGTGTAAGTTTAATTATGTTCTTTGCCGGAATATATGGCTTTTTGTCGCGCAGAAGCATGCTAATGATTTTGATTTCGATAGAATTAATGCTGAATGCTGCCGATATCAACTTTGTAGTATTCAATCGCTACCTGTTTCCGGGACAAATGGAAGGCTTTTTCTTTGCGTTGTTTACCATAGCCATTGCGGCTTGCGAAACAGCAGTTGCCATTGCCATTATTATCAATATCTATCGCAACCTGACAAGTGTTGAAGTGGGTACCTTAGACCAAATGAAAGAATAGTTTTATTAATTCATGATTAATAATTCAAAATTATAATTACAGAATATGCAATATACATTATTGATTTTAGTACTTCCGCTTCTTAGTTTCATTGTATTGGGACTGGTGGATTCAAAATGGAAACCAAAAGTGGCCGGAACCATAGGTACCGTTGTTTTAGGTATTATGATGGCACTTTCGTATTACACGGCTTGGGAATATTTTTCCTTGCATAAGATAAACGGCATCTACGAAAAAGTAATTCCTATGAATATGGAATGGATTCGTTTCACCGAATTCCTACATATCGACTTAGGTATTTTACTGGATCCTATTTCCGTAATGATGTTGGTGGTGATTACTACTATTTCGTTCCTAGTTAACTTCTATAGCTTGAGCTATATGCACGGCGAAAAAGGATTCCAACGTTATTACGCTTTCCTTTCGTTGTTTACGTTCTCTATGTTGGGATTGGTAGTGGCTACTAATATCTTCCAAATGTATATTTTCTGGGAATTAGTGGGTGTTTCGTCATTCTTGTTGATTGGCTTCTACTACACAAAACCTTCGGCGGTAGCTGCTGCAAAAAAAGCGTTTATCGTTACTCGTTTTGCTGACTTGTTCTTCCTTATAGGTATTCTTATACTTTCATTCTACACAAAAACATTCGACTTTGGCGCATTAACTGCCGAACACCCTACAGTATTTGCAGGAGCTGCAGGTGCTACTTTCATGGGCTACGGAGTTATTAGTTGGGCGATGGCAGGTATCTTTATTGGTGGTGCTGGTAAATCGGCTATGTTCCCATTACAAATATGGTTACCCGATGCCATGGAGGGTCCTACTCCTGTTTCTGCATTAATTCACGCTGCAACCATGGTTGTTGCCGGAGTATTCCTAGTTGCTCGTTTCTTCCCTGTATATTATTTCCAAACACCGGAAGTTCTTCACGGAGTTGCTTACATTGGTGCTTTCACTGCATTGTTTGCAGCAGTTATTGCTTGTGTTCAAACAGATATTAAACGTGTTTTGGCATTCTCTACCATTTCTCAGATTGCTTTTATGATGGTAGCACTCGGAGTTTCGGGTTACGAAGGTCAAGAAGGTACAGGTTTCATGGCTTCTATGTTCCACCTGTTTACACACGCTATGTTTAAAGCCTTATTATTCTTGGGTGCTGGTTCGGTTATTCACGCTGTACATAGCAACGAGATTAAAGATATGGGCGGACTTCGCAAATATATGCCAATCACTAACTGGACATTCTTTATTGCTTGTTTGGCTATTGCAGGTATCCCTCCTTTCTCAGGGTTCTTCAGTAAAGACGAAATTCTTTCGGCAAGTTATGAGTTCAGCCCATTCATGGGAGGTATCATGACATTTATTGCTGCACTTACTGCATTCTACATGTTCCGTTTATACTTCAGCATTTTCTGGGGTAAGGATTATGTGGTAAAAGCTTCGCATGGTCATGACGATCACGGACATGGACATACTCCACATGAGTCTCCTTTCCTAATGTCTTTCCCATTGATTTTCTTAGCTGCTGTAACCTGTGTTGCCGGATTTATTCCTTTCGGCGAATTTGTAAGCAGTACCGGTGCTGATTATCATATTCATATTAATGCAACAGTAGCTATCATGAGTGTTGTTGTGGCAAGTATCTCTATTTTAGTAGCTACACTTATGTATCGCAAACCAACAGCTACACCTGATAAACTGGCAAGTACATTCTCCGGATTATACAAAGGAGCAAGTAATCGCTTTTATCTGGATGAAGTATATTTGTTTATCACTCGTAAAATCATTTTCAACAGCGTTTCGCGTCCTATTGCCTGGTTCGACCGTCATGTAATTGATGCTACCATGGATGGATTTGCAAATACAACTCAGTGGGTTTCTGTAAAAATAAAAGGTTTCCAATCGGGACAAGTACAACAATATGCGTATGTATTCCTGTTGGGAACATTATTAATTGCAGCATTGATAATCATTTTTTAGACCCCTTATACCCCTAAAGGGGACAACAGAAGTGGTTATACTAAAACAATACTAATATCTCAACTCTCCTTTAGGGGTTGGGGGTAATTTTACAAGATATGAATTTTTTATCCTTATTCGTTCTCATTCCGGCTTTAATGATGATGGGCTTGTTCCTTTCAAACAGCCGCAAACAATTGTTGTTTGTCATGACTACCGGAGCATCACTACTGATGGTTTTATCAGGTGTGTTGACTTATATGTATCTTTCCGACCGTGCAGCCGGGGACGTATCTACGATGCTTTATACTGCAGATACAGTATGGTACTCAGCTTTCAACATTCACTACTCAGTAGGTGTTGACGGTATTTCGGTTGCCATGTTGATACTGTCTTCCATTATTGTATTTACAGGTGTTTTTGCTTCGTGGAAAATAGATCCGCTTCCAAAAGAATTTTTCTTGTGGTTCAGCTTGTTGTCTATCGGAGTTTACGGATTTTTTATCTCGACCGATTTATTCACCATGTTTATGTACTACGAAATTGCCTTGATTCCAATGTACTTGTTGATTGGTGTTTGGGGAAGTGGTAACAAAGAATACGCAGCTATGAAGTTGACATTAATGTTGATGGGTGGTTCTGCTTTATTGTTAGTGGGTATCTTGGGTATCTACTACGGTTCGGGTGCTACAACTATGAATATCTTGGAAATTGCAAAACTACATATCCTAGTTGAGCTACAATACTACTTCTTTCCGCTTACCTTTATGGGATTTGGTGTGTTAGGTGCAATGTTCCCATTCCACACATGGTCTCCTGACGGTCATGCTTCCGCTCCTACTGCTGTTTCTATGTTACACGCAGGTGTATTAATGAAACTGGGAGGTTATGGTTGTTTCCGTGTTGCCATGTATTTAATGCCTCAGGCAGCTCATGAAATGTCTTGGATTTTCTTATTATTGACAGGAATATCTGTGGTTTACGGTGCATTTGGCGCTATTCACCAAAACGATTTGAAATATATCAACGCTTACTCTTCAGTTAGTCACTGTGGTTTGGTATTGTTTGCCATTCTAATGATGAACGAAACAGCTGCTACCGGTGCTATCATGCAAATGCTTTCTCACGGTTTGATGACAGCCTTATTCTTTGCTCTGATTGGTATGATTTACGGACGTACGCACACTCGTGATATCCGACTAATGGGTGGTTTGATGAAGATTATGCCTTTCCTTGGTGTAAGTTATGTGATTGCTGGTATGGCTTCATTAGGTTTGCCTAGTTTAAGTGGTTTCGTTGCCGAAATGACGATTTTCGTTGGTTCGTTCCAACATACTGATACTTTCCACCGTGTATTGACCATTGCTGCCTGTGCTTCTATTGTAATTACTGCAGTTTACATCCTACGTGTGGTGGGTAAAATCATATTGGGACCGGTTTTCGACAAACATCACGAAGAATTGACTGATGCTGTTTGGTACGAAAGAATTTCAGTAACAGTATTGATTGTAGCTATTTTCGCAATGGGTTCTGCTCCATTCTGGATTTCAAGTATGATTCACAGTAGCGTTATTCCAGTTATCGGACAATTAATTAAATAAGAAAAAAGTCAATTCTCTTAGACTATATAGTCAATAGACATTAAATACTAAGGATTTTAAAATTTAAATGAATACAGGTGACCGCAAACTGGTGACCGTAGACAAAAAATAAAGAACATGGATTACAGTAGTTTTTTACAAATGCGCGAAGAGTTTTCACTGCTGGCAGTGATGGTTTTCCTTTTGATTTACGACATATTTGCCGGAGAAAAGGCATTGAAGTATTTTCAACCGGTAGCTTTGCTCCTGCTTACAGCACACACTGCTATTAATTGTTTTCCACGCGATGCTTTTGAAATTGCCGGTGGTATGTTTACTTACATGCCTGTGCAGACTTACGTAAAGAGCATTCTTAACATTGGAACAATCATTGTCTTGTTGCAAGCACATAAATTTCTGAACGAAGACGCAAACCGCATCAAACGGGGTGAGTTCTATTTCCTGACACTTTCTACTTTGTTGGGAATGTACTTCATGATTTCGTCGGGGAACTTCTTAATGTTCTTTATTGGTTTAGAAACAGCATCTATACCAATGGCTACATTAGTTGCATTTGATAAACACAATCGTAAAGCAGCTGAATCGGGTGCTAAATATATTCTTTCAGCTGTATTTGCTTCAAGCATCTCTGTTTTTGGTATGTCATTAATCTATGGGTCAACTGGAACACTTTACTTCAATGATTTAGCAACATTGATTACAGGAACGCCACTTCAAATTATGGCATTTGTGTTCTTTTCTGTAGGTTTGTTCTTTAAAATTTCATTGGTTCCTTTCCACTTGTGGACTCCTGACGTGTACGAAGGTGCCCAAACAAATATTACGTCTTACCTTTCAGTTATTTCTAAAGGTTCGGCGGTATTTGTATTGTTTACCATATTGATTAAAGTATTCGGTCACTTAGTAGGCCAATGGCAACCTATTCTTTACGGACTTGCTGTAGTAAGTATCACCGTTGCAAATGTGTTTGCTATTCGTCAACAAAACCTGAAACGCTTTCTGGCTTTCTCGTCAATCTCACAAGCAGGTTATATTCTGTTGGCTATCATTAGCGGTAGTGCTATGGGCATGGCGTCATTGGTATATTATGTATTGGTTTATATGTTCTCTAACCTTGCTGCTTTCGGCGTACTTTCGGTATTGGAAGAACGTACTGGTAGAGTTCAAATGGATGACTATAATGGTTTGTACCAGACCAATCCAAAACTGAGCTTTGTAATGACCCTTGCACTCTTTTCATTGGCAGGTATTCCTCCTTTTGCTGGATTCTTTAGTAAGTTCTTTGTATTCTCGGCAGCAGCTGCAAAAGGGGAATATGTATTAGTATTTATAGCGTTGTTAAACACCGTGATTTCACTTTATTACTATCTGTTGGTGGTAAAAGCCATGTTTATCAATAAAAACGAAACTCCAATTGAAACAGTTAAAAGCGATATTCCGGTAAAAATCAGTTTAGTGGTTTGTACGTTAGGTATTTTGGTTGTTGGTTTAATCAGCACTATTTACACTCAAATAGCTGCAATTAGCTTCGGAATGTAATCTTAGCCCCGTGGGCAAAAATAAGACACAATGGAAACCCGCTGTAAGTTGAACTTACAGCGGGTTTTTAGTTTTATCAAAAACGAACAGTCCACCTAACTTTGAAGTCTTAAAGTTATATATTATAAAATCAGGGGTCTTCTTTTTGTAATTATTTCAATTTTAAACTCAATTTTCATTTAATTCTAATTGCAAAATAAAATCTTTATCATATATTTGCTCCCAAGAAGAAAAAAAAATCACATCGTAAAAAACTTTTCGTTTTTGAGTTTGTTTGTCTAATTGAAACTTAAATTCACATATGTTTGAATACCTAATGTGATCCTACATAAATTTCAATCTATAAATTTTAATTACAAGCAGAATGAGTGAAAAAGAAGAAAAGCCCAGAAAAAAAACCAGAAGGGAGTTCTTACAAAATTTAGGAATAGTTGGCGTCGGATCAATATTAGCCGGTTCTGCAATTTTAGCCGGAATTAATTACGATAGAAGAAAAACAGCAGGACAGCGAGTAAAAGTGCTTACTGCCGAGAACGAGTTGCTTGAAATTGAAAAAAATGATGCAACAAAGGTGGTAAAAGCCTCACCTGAGTCGTTCACTTACTTGCAGAAACAAGGTAGAGAAGGCTTAGCTGGTCGTCGATTCGTTATGGTTATTGACCTATCAAAATGCCGAAATGCCCGTAAATGTATGGCTGCTTGCAACGAAGCTCACCATCTCCGTCCCGAACAACACCATATCAATGTATTAAAAATGCAGGAATCGGTTGACACTCCTGCTTACTATATGCCCAAACCCTGTCAACATTGCGACAATCCTCCATGTACGGCGGTTTGTCCTGTTGACGCCACTTTTAAACGGCAGGATGGAATTGTATTAATCGATAACGAAAGATGTATCGGTTGTAGATTCTGTATTGCAGCCTGTCCTTATAGTGCCCGAGTATTCAACTGGGCCGAACCTATTCATTCGCTTGAAGACAAAGACACCCCTTATAATGTTGAATTAAATGTTCCGCAACGTAAAGGAACTATCAGCAAATGCTTGTTCAGCGCCGATCGTTTACGCGAAGGCAAACTACCATATTGTGTGTCGGCTTGTCCTAATGGGGTTTATTATTTCGGCGACGAAAACGAAGATGCTGTGACCAATGGAACTACCAAAGAAACGGTTCGCTTCAAAAAATTGCTCGAAGACAATGGCGGTTATACTTTGATGCCGGAACTTGGTACACACCCACGAGTTTATTATTTACCTCCAAAAGGTAAAGAATATCCATTCCAGGAAAAAGACAAAGAAGAAGCAGCAGAGCATTTAGGATAAAATAAAACCCTAAAAAGGCATATACATAAACACTTGTAACAACAAACTAATCCCGCATTCCGTTGGTTGACGGACTGGGGTCATAATAAATACTATATTATGTCGACGAATTTAAATACCGAAAAAATTACTTCAGACTTACTAAAATCAATCAGGCTTAATAAAAGCTTTGTTCTGTGGATGGGTTTTCTGGGTACTGCCCTACTTATCTGTGGTTACGCATATTTCTTACAGCTCAGAGATGGACTCGTAGTAACCGGCCTTGGCGACTATGTTTCATGGGGTTTGTATATCTCTAACTTTGTATTTTTTGTAGCAGTAAGTTTAATTGGGATGTTAATAAGTGCAGTGCTTGGTCTCACCGGTCAGAAATGGTCTGAACCCTTGGCACGCATTGCCGAAATCATTGCACTGGCATTTGCAGCAGTAGCCGGATTAGTCATAGTAATGGACATGGGGCATCCTGAACGACTACTCAATGTTTTTATATATGGTCGTGTACAATCTCCAATTGTGTGGGACGTAACCGTAGTTACAATCTACATTCTTATAAGTACATTATTACTTTATATACCTCTTATTCCAGACTTTAAAATATGCTATGATAAATTTGATAAAATGCACCCGGCACTTCGTAACATATACAAAGTTCTCTCGTTGAACTGGAACGGAACAATTGAGCAAAAAAAGATTATACAACAATCTATCAGAGCATTATCTATTTTCATTATTCCAGTTGCACTTGCCATTCACACTGTTACATCTTGGTTGTTTGCAAGTACTTCCAGGGTTGGTTGGGACTCAAGCGTATTTGGGCCATATTTCGTTACTGGAGCCTTTGTTGCAGGTACCGCAGCTGTTGCCATTGCCATGTACTTTTATAGATACAACTACAAATTGCAGGACTATATCACCGAAATGCATTTTGATAAAATTGGTAAATTGCTGGTTTTGGTATCGTTAGTATACCTGTATTTCAATCTTAACGAATACATGGTTCCTGGCTACAAATTAAAGAAATTTGACGCCATGCACCTACATGAATTATTTGTAGGAAGACATGCTCTGACATTTTGGTCCGTACAAATACTCGGGTTAATATTACCCATTATACTACTGGTTTTCAAACCATTTAGAAAACCGCTTCCATTACTCTTGATTTCGATAATGGTATTAGTTGGAGCTTGGTTCAAACGTTACATCATAGTTTCTCCAACCATGGAGCATCCTTTTTTGCCAATACAGAATGTACCAATGAATTGGAAAATTTATAGTCCAACTACTACAGAAATTCTAATAACTATTTTACCAATGATTCTGGCATTAATTATTATAACTGTTCTATCTAAAGTTATTCCAATAATTCCTGTTCAAGAAACTATTGAACACATGGAAGAAAATAAATAAATTTGAAAATATGCTTAGGAAAAATATAAATTTAAAAATATCTTTTACACTATTTGCCAGTGTTATTCTTTGTGCAAACACATTTGCAGCTAACAACTGGAATGTACCTGCTGATAAAAAAGAGAAGAATAGTTACATTAAATTCGATGCTACTTCTGCAAGTCAAGGTGAAGCTATTTATAACAAAAACTGTGCTTCGTGCCATGGTAACCCAGGAAAAAATAACAGTTTAAAATCACTGAACCCTGTCCCACCCGATTTATCTTCTGCTAAAACGCAAGAGCTTACCGATGGTGAATTATTTTACATTCTATCAACAGGACGAATGGTTATGCCATCGTTCAAAAATGTTCTTTCAGAAGATGAAAGATGGAAAGCAATATCCTACATTCGCAGTTTCAACAAAGGGTATGTCCAAACAGTCTCTAAATTCGATCCAAATAAGAGCAAACTGGTTAAGGTTGATCTTAAATTCGATGACGCAACTAACAAAGTTCAGGTTTCAGTGGTAGCAAATGAAAAATCGGGCAAAATAGCATTGAAAGATGCTGAGATAGCCTTGTTTGCTAAGCGCTATTTTGGCCGCTTACAAATTGAGAAATCAACAAAAACGGATAAAGATGGTATTGCAGTATTTACTTTTCCAAAAGACTTACCTGGCGATAAAACCGGACTCGTAGAACTGGTTGTAAAGATTAATGACGAAAACTATGGCGAAATAGAATACCTGAAAAAACTCAAAATTGGTATTCCGACAGATAAGCCTGGTTTAACAGAGAAAAGAGCAATATGGAATGTGGTAACAAAAGCTCCTCTATGGATTATAGGACTGTATGGATTTGGCATACTATGTTTTGGGCTAATACTTATATACATCCTCCTAAAATTAAAAAAACTATTTAAATCAGGTAATAATTAAATTAAAGTATCATGAAAAATCTAGCAATTCTCGGACGTATTCTTTTTGCATTACCATTTGGGCTAATGGGCTTGAACCATTTCATTATGACCAACACTTTTATTGGGATGTCCTCCACATTTATACCAACAGGAGCCTATACGATTTTAATTGTTGGCGCAATTTTAATGCTTGCCAGTATAAGTATTATTTTAAACAAAAATATCACTTTAGCTTGCAGCGTTTTAGCGTTTTTGCTATTAATTTTCATCGCCACCATTCACATTCCGGGGTTATTCAACTCCGACATTAAAGTTGCTCAGTTAGCATTAATAGAACTACTGAAAGATACAGGATTGCTTGGTGGAACAATTATGTTTGCCATTTTTTCGAAATCCGAAACAGCAAAAACAAAAGAATAAACTAATGAAAACAAGACTAATTTTTGTATTTGTATTCGCAAGTTTATTTTCAATTTGTACGATTGCACAAGTTGATCAATCTAACGAAGTAGCTGTAATTGAGCATCTAGGAAAGACAATTCCTTTGGATTTAAAGTTTGCCAATGAAAAATCGGACTCTGTATCACTACGCCAGCTTATCAATAAGCCAACAATCTTATCATTTGTGTATTTTGATTGTCCCGGATTATGTAGTCCACTTCTCGAAGGAGTTGGATCAGTGATACAAAAAACAGATTTAGTGCTTGGAAAAGACTATCAGGTAATTACAATTAGTTTCAACTTTAGGGATACGCCCGAAAAAGCAAAAACAAAGAAAAACAAGTTTGTTGAAAAATACTCCAAGGGTAAAGGGGATGGATGGATTTTTCTAACAACAGATAGTGCAACAATATTTAAAATTACCCATGCTACAGGCTTTCTCACTAAAGCAGTAGGACTGGATTTTGTACATCCGTCAGCTATAATTGCAATAAGCCCTCAGGGTATGATAACTCGTTACTTGTATGGAATAACCTTTATGCCAATAGACTTTAAAATGGCTATAATTGAAGCTAACAAGGAACAACCCAGACCAACAATTCAAAAAGTATTGTTATTGTGCTACAGTTACGACCAAACAACTCAACGCTTTGCACTCGATGTTACAAAAATAGCAGGTATATTAATCGTATTCTTTTTACTGGTATTTATTGTTGTGTACTTGCTTAAACCCAAAAAGAAAAATCAAAACAAATAAAATATGACTACTGAAACTGAAACAAATAAATATGTAAGCTATCTCGACCACGAAGGGAAATATAAAGGGATTTTTGCATGGATTTTTGCCACTGACCATAAAAGAATAGCCTTGCTATACCTTTATGCCATAGCAGCATTTTTCTTTGTAGGGGTAACATTGGGCGAATTAATGCGCATTGAACTAATAGCTCAAGGTGAAACAATTATGAATGCACAAACCTATAATGGTGTATTTACCGTACATGGAGTAATCATGATTTTCATGGTCGTTATTCCGGGTTTGTCAGCTGTTTTTGGAAACTTCTTCCTGCCAATATTAATTGGAGCAAAGGACGTGTCCTTCCCCAAATTAAACAGACTTTCCTGGTGGATATTTATGGTAGGTAGTGCAATGGCAGTTGCTTCTCAATTTTTGAGAAGTGGCCCTCCTGACACAGGTTGGACATTTTATGCCCCTTACAGTACAACAACCGGAACGAGTGTTATTTTAGCAACATCAGCTGCTTTCGTGCTGGGTTTCTCATCTATTCTCACAGGTCTAAACTTTATCGTTACAATTCACCGCCTACGAGCACCGGGCATGGGATTCTTTAATATGCCGTTGTTCCCCTGGGCTATTTATGCAACGGCTTGGATACAATTACTTGCAACTCCAATTGTGGGAATTACGCTTGTAATGCTTATTGCAGAACGACTCTTTGGTATCGGATTTTTTGATCCAAATTTGGGTGGTGATCCGCTGTTATACCAACACTTATTCTGGATATATTCGCACCCTGCTGTATACGTAATGATTCTACCGGCCATGGGTGTTATTTCGGAAATTATCCCAACATTTTGTCAACGCAAAATTTATGGTTATAAGGCAATTGCTTTATCAAGTCTGGCAATTGCAGGTGTTGGATTCCTTGTTTGGGGACATCACATGTATACTTCAGGTATGAGCGAACAAGCACGTTGGTTCTTCTCGTTACTGACTTTCATTGTTGCTGTTCCAAGTGCAATAAAAGTATTTAACTGGCTGGCAACTATGTACAAAGGTTCTATTGATTTAAAACCACCTTTTCTTTACGCTGTTTCGTTTATATTCTTATTCATTATAGGCGGTACAACCGGACTTCTTCTGGGATCGGTAGCAACTAATATTCAGGTACACGATACAGCTTTTGTTGTAGCTCACTTCCACTACATTATATTTGGAGGAATGGGATTTGCATTTTTTGCTGCACTTCATTATTGGTTTCCTAAAATATGGGGACGTATGTACGATTTTAAACAAGCTACTATTGGTTGGGGCGTTTTATTTGTAGGGTTTAACTTATTGTATTTTCCTCAGTTTATTATTGGTTTTCAGGGAATGCCACGCCGATACTTCGATTATTTACCTCAGTTTCACACTGGTCAGGTGATTTCGAGCGTAGGAGGTCTAATTTTAGCGATTGGATTAATAATAATGGTAGCCAACTTGGTAAAAGGAGCTCGTAAAGGCGCACCTGCACCAGCTAATCCTTGGGGTGGGTCAACACTTGAATGGCAAATACCGTCACCTCCATCGGTTGAAAACTTTGATGAAGAACCAAGTATAAAGAAAAATCCATACGACTATCAATAGTTTAGCAATTAAGTAGAAAAATAACAAATTAAGTATCAGCACGAAAACTTTGTTGTAGTGTATTAAATTAATAATTATGAGTGAAAAACACAGTCATGTTGAAGAACACAGAGATGACGAAGCATCAAAATTAGGAATGTGGCTCTTTATTTTTACCGAATTACTTTTGTTTGGTGGCTTGTTTCTGGTATATTCAATTTTTAGGTCGGAATATCACGAAGCTTTCCATAAGAGCAGTTTGGAACTTAGTGTAACCATAGGTGCTATCAATACTATAGCCCTATTATTCAGCAGTATGACTATAGCAATGGCGTTAACAGCAATGCAAAAAAACAACAAAAAACTAGCATTGCTAATGATAGGGATTACACTATTCATGGCGGTTATCTTTCTGATAAATAAATATTTTGAATGGGGTCACAAATTTGAGATGGGACTTTATCCCGGATCACCACTAATGCCGTTGCTCGACAGAGGATATTTGCTGTATTTTAGTTTATATTTCTTTATGACAGGTCTGCACGCTCTTCATATAATTATTGGTATGATTTTACTTTTCATTTGCCTATTTAAGGTTAAAAATGGGACAATTAACAACAAGAGATATTCACTATTGGAAAACGGTGCATTGTATTGGCATTTAGTCGATTTGATTTGGATTTTCCTTTTCCCTTTAATGTATTTAATCTCATAAAATTAGAATATTATGGCAAATAATGTTTCGCACATAACAGAATATAGAGTATTAGGAAAAGTATTGTTGGTACTTATGCTTATGACTTTTCTTACAATAACTGTCACATCATTTGATCTTGGAGCCTTTAGTGTCACTATCGCTTTGCTTATTGCAGGTTTTAAGGCCTTTATGGTATTAACTTATTTCATGCACCTAAAACACGAAAGTTTACTATTACGCATTTTGGTTGGATCTGTATTCGTACTCTTTGCACTAATTATCCTTATTACTTTTATTGATTATGCATACCGTTAACCCAAACTTATTCTTGACTAAGTCGTTTTGATATAGTTAATCAATACAATATATTAAAAATTAAATAAAACTACTATGTATAGTAATGCATCAAATTTTGTTCAGGGTGTTGATTCGGCATTCATAATTATAACTGGTATTTCATTGTTTTTTCTAGTGTCATTAACTGCGGTAATGATCTATTTTATTTTCAAATATAATAGAAAAAAGAATGTAAAGGCAGTGCAAATTAAAGATAGTGCATGGCTCGAAATTACATGGACAACTATACCTATTTTGTTAGTGTTATATATGTTTTACATAGGTTGGGAAGGTTTTTTACCAATGAGACAAGTACCTAACGATGCTATGAAAGTTAAAGCTATAGGAAAAATGTGGAAGTGGTCATTTGAATATCCGGGAAACAAACAATCAGATACTCTAGTACTACCAATTAACAAACCAGTTCGTATTGATCTTATTTCCAGAGATGTGTTACATGGCTTTTCGGTGCCGGCATTTCGTATAAAAGAAGATGTTGTTCCGGTTAAAAATAATTACACTTGGTTTAAACCTGGAGAACTCGGAGATTTTGATATATTTTGTACCGTTTATTGCGGATTAAATCACTCATCAATGCTTGGTGTAATACGAGTGTTGCCGGAAGCTGAGTTTCAAAAGTGGTTAGCTAAAGTTCCGGTCAAGAAAACTGACAATTCAAATCTGGGATATAAAACGCTTGAGAAAAATGGCTGTTTAGCTTGTCATTCAATAGAGGGATCAAAGTTAGTTGGGCCGTCGTTTAAAGGGTTATATGGTAAAAGTATTGAAGTTACAACTAATGGTGTTTCACGTAATGTGAAAGTGGACAAAGCATATATTGAAAAATCTGTTTATGAACCAGATGCTGACGTTGCAAAAGGATTTACTCCCGGAGTAATGAAATCGTACAAAGGCATTATTAATCAGAAAGATATTGAACATATTGATCAATATCTGAAAGAACTAAAATAAGAATTAAGTTTCAATTATTAAACGGAAAAAATTCCATCTCACCTAACACATTATGAGCCACATAAGCAATATACTTGCTTTAATGAAATATAAAATATCCATAGCAGTTTCATTTACAGCTATTACAGGATATTTGGTTTTCACAAAGTCAGTTGATTTAAACATAATTCCTCTTATTCTGGGCATATTTTTACTTGCCAGCGGTTCTAGTGCTTTGAATCAATATCAGGAAAGTGACTACGATGCAAAAATGCCAAGAACAAAGAATCGTCCTATCCCTTCAGGAAAAATGAAGCCCATAGAAGCTTTAACAATATCTATTCTTTTAATCATTCTTGGATCGGTAGTATTTTATTACTTTCTCAATGAGACAACAGCGTTATTGGGTTTAATCAATGTAGTTTGGTACAACCTTATATATACAAATCTGAAAAGAGTAACGCCCTTTGCAGTTGTTCCGGGTTCTTTAGTTGGTGCCATTCCGGCATTAATTGGTTGGACAGCTGCTGGTGGCTATGTATTTGACAAATCAATTGTTTTTATTGCGTTCTTTCTCTTTATTTGGCAAATACCTCATTTCTGGCTATTAATGCTTAAATACGGGGCTGAATACGAGCAGGCGGGCTTCCCAACCATAAATCAAACTACAAGCCCTGAATACCTGAAAATAATTATCCTTGCATGGATTATTGGAACTTCCGCATCTTCATTAATGGTACCCTTATTTATGAAAGATGTTTCGATTACACTTTTCTTGTCTGTTTTTATTTTAAACATTACATTTGTCGTCGTTTTTATAAAACTTGCATTTGGAAAAGTTGCAGAACTTAATTTCAGGAAATCCTTTATAAGTATTAATGTTTATATGCTACTGTTTATGATGTCATTAATCATATATCATCTAACTCAAAATTAAGAGCTAAAAAAAAGTCCTTACTTCGAATTCTGAAGTAAGGACTTTTTTTTGCTCTAGTTTTGAATACCTACCAGGAATTATGGCACTTACAATCGATACCGAACAAGTCAAAGGTATACGAGATTCCAACGCGCACTCCGATTGAAACAGGACGGATAGTGCTAATATAATTTGTAGCTGTTACGCCTGAATATTCGTCAGGAACAAGAATATTAATGGAACGACTTTTTATATTTTGAAAGCCATATTGAAGATTTAGCTCGGTATGCATATTCCAACCATCGGCAAGGTTAAACGAAACACCCATTTGAGCAACTCCCAATAAAGTACTTTTAAATTGCCTTTCAGAACTTGGATTTATATAATCGGTGAATTTTCCGAACATAAGCGGACGAAAATCGTCTATGTTCACATAGATATCTCCAAAAAATGCCTGTCGGTCTACAGTCCCGGAGATAATCGATTTCGTCTCACTCATATACAATGTATAAGCAACTCCTACTGATGCATTAAAATTCAACAGATCTGTCAGCCTGTGGCGAAAATTCAGTTTAACCGGAAAACTCAAATAGGTAACCCTTTGATATTCTTTTGTGGTCAGGTTCTGTCGTAGTTTATAGTATTTAGAGCTCCAGTTATCAAATAATTCCAATGAATCCCGACGTCCATTAAAATGATAATTAGCGCTAAAAGAAGTAAGCTCAGCGCCTATGCTTAACCCCAAAATCTGGTTAAAGAAATGTGCATACTCCACTCCTGCCCCAATAGTAGCACTCATAGAGCTTTTAGAGTCTGCACTTTTATAATCGAGTAACGATAGCGAAGGTGTTACATGAAACATGAAATTATCGGGTCGGGCACGACCCGAATAAGTATATTGCGCATAACCGGACGCCACGTTAAGTGCAAAAAGAATTGTCAATATGCTAATACGTATCTTCATCAAATTAATCCTCCACTATTACTTTATGACTTTCCATTATATCACCATCTTTAAGCAGTCGTATAATATAAACACCCGAGTTAATAAATCCGTTTAGCATAAATTTATCGCTATCATGATCTACCGTTATTGAAGTTTGGCGAACACCCAATAAGTTATACACTTCTACTGAAACTCCATCCTGCCTTACAAGTTCGCTTACCAAAGAGAGTTGTGACTTTTGGGGCAATGGGTTTGGATATAGTTTTGATTTTTGAATAGTTCCCAAATGATTTAGTTGCAGCACTATTGGAGCATTGGTCAGGTAGTATATTTCCACTTGGTAATTGCCGGATGGTACATAATTATCGAAACCACAATACTGCTTATTGCTATCCAACAAGGTACCATCCTTATACCATTTATAGGTAGATGTATACAAGAAGTCGCGGTTAAGTGGATTGGCTACTGCCAACACCTGATTGAATAATACCACTATAGACAAATCGTCGAATGTGACCGACCATTTAGCGTACAAATTGACATCGTGATCAGTACCAACCGGAATGCGACGCAACTCTATACCTGAAAAATCAGCATTTTCAAACCAACCTTCAAACTTATAGTTATTTTCACGGGCAGGCGTTTCGAGTTTCACCGACTCGCTTCCATCAAAATTACTTACTGTTGGCGTCAGGCTTCCCCCATTACAATGGTAAATAACAGCGTAGATATTCAAGGTTTTAGTTGCCGGCAAATAATTATCATCGCCCAGGTAATTGAATTCAGCTTCCACCATTTGATTAGGCAAACCAGTAACCAAACACTTGCTGACACCATTTGTAACAGCAATTGTATTATCAATGTTTGCCGGCTTAATTTTTATATTTAGATTACCCTGAGGATTATCACCGTTTCTACTTCCAAACACATCAGCAATAATAAATTGACCCGCATTATTTGTAAAAACAGGTTCGATGGTTGGCAATGCTTTTTCAATAGTAAGCTTTCCTTCAGAAAATGTGTAAGCATAAGATGCAGAAATTGACAAAGTACCTTTTGTGATTGCATAAATACCAACCTTTTCGCCGGGTTCTCTTGCTATATTACCCGTAAACATTGACGACTGGTATTCAACACCTCGCTTGTCAATTACCGAAAATTTCTTTTCCGGATCATTTTCTCCATATTCCTTGATACAATTCTGAGCTTTTACGAGTAATTGTTTCTGAGCAACTGTCAATTTTCCTGGTCGATAACTAATACTGTAATTTAAACTTCCAGCTCCGGATGCCTGAGCCGGGATAATATCATACAAGCCAATCGGAGCCGATTCTATAGAACCATTACTTCTCAAGAAAGCAAACGAGATGGTATCATTATTTAGCATTGGAATATCGGTTGTAAATTCATTACCAGAGAATGAAAGAACATCTCCATATTCTTTTGTCAAATCTTTACCAATAACAACAATTGGCTTAGGAGTAACGGACAAAACTCCATTTAAAGGCGTAATGTCATAGTTTTCAATTCCGTCTCCCGAAACATTTTTGATAGACAAAGTGTACTGGGCAACGCATACTGTAGCTGCTGCTCCCGGCGAATTAAGCAGCACGCCTGTTATTTTATCAGTACCCACCAGTTGAGTGGCAACCGATTCAAACTCATCTCCTTTAAATACATATTCGCAGCCGTATACCTTGGAAATTGATTTTGCCGACACTGTAATTTTCTTCTTAAGTACCTGGAAATTCCCATCTGTATAAGTAATCAGGTAATTTTTCAGCCTTACTCCTACTGCGTTTGATGCTTTTATTGAATATGATCCTACTTTAACATCACTTTTATAACCGTCAGAACTCAACGTAACATCTGTCAACATATCATTGGCTATCAAGTCACGCGTATCTACATAAAAACTTTTGGAGTTGGGGAAATACAAGTCACCATAGGTTTTGGTTCCATCCACCGCTTTCACAGTTAACTGTTTTGGGTTTACGATTAAAGTATCAGCTACAAAATGAATATCATAGTTCTCGATTCCTGATCCTATAACTTTTATAGGACTTATTGGGTATTTTTTAACTGAAGCAGTATCAGCCAGCCCTTTGCAATCAAAATTAACTCCCAATATAACATCACTACCAAACGGTTTCAGGTCAGCCTTAAACGCATCGGTTTGTAAAGTCAATTTTTCGCCATAGGTTTTTGTCTCATTATTAGCTGTAATGGTTAATTGTGCTTTTGTTATCGTAAAGTCCCTGACTGGAATTGTATCTATCGTATACTTTAATGCTGACAGGCCACTAAGTTCAAACGAAGCAGTATAGTCGCCTACAGTACTAGGTGCAACAACGCTATTATACGTTCCGGCTTTATTGGTATAGCGAATAAAATAATCTGTATTTTGTACAAGCCCTGCTATACTTACTGTAGCAGTAAATTCTTTGGCTTGCGCGTTATAAACAAGAGATGATGGAGGATAAATTTTGGCCGTGAGTGCTTTATGTACTACCGAAAATTTCCCTTTCAGATATGCAAAATCGTAATTCATCGTTCCAACACCATAAGCAAGCAAAGCAAATATGTCATAGTCGCCAACAGGGGTACTTTCGGCACAGCCACTACTATTCAGCACCACAAACGAAACTGCATCACCATTTACCAACGGTTTATCTGTTGTAAATTCGGTTCCATTAAATGTAAATAGTCCTCCGTATGGCTTGGTTATATTGTTTGGAATAATTGTGATGGCTATAGGTTTAACCGTAAGCGTACTATTTACTTGTTGGATTTCGTAATTCTGTAACCCATTACCATGTATTTTTGAAATTTCAAGCTCATAATCTTTTTTAACGTAAGCTGTTTTATCGGCTCCATCAGACGTAAATTCTATAGAAGAAATAGAATCTTTACCCACAAACTGCGAACTATCAGTCGAAAATTCCTTTCCAGTGAAAACATATTCATTTCCATACAATTTGGACAATGAAGTAGCTGCAACGGTAATTTTCTTTGGTGTTACATGAAGTGTTGCATCGGGGATACTAGCAATCAAATAATTATTCAACCGACGTCCCGATACATTTAAAACTTTGATATGATAAGTACCCACAGCTGTACTGGCAGCATAACCATCACTTTGTAAGTTAACTATTAATACCGTATCATTAGCCACCAACGAATTAGCATCTACATAAAATTCCTTTCCTGTTGGAATTATGGTTTCCCCATACGTTTTAGTTACATCTACAACTTTCACTACTAAAGCTTTAGGTTTAACGGTCAGATTTCCTGAATTAAAAGTAATTCTATAGTTTTCCAGCCCCCCACCAATTGCAGAGTCGGCTTGAATTGGATGAAGAATACCTACCGAAGCGGTATCGCTCAAACCATCACACTTGATTACGAGCTCATCGACTCTATCACTACCATACAGTGGTTTCATATCCATTTTATATGCATATTTCAACAAATTTGAATTAAAAACATCACCATATGTTTTTACCTGATCATCAGTAGTTATGGTTATTGGTACTTTAGCAATAGTAAAATTCCTGGTTAGAATTGAATGTGCTGAATCCAAAACATATTGAGAATTATTCAGTTCGAATGTGGCTGTGTAATCACCGGCTTCAAAAGGTGCTATAATACTGTTATAAGTATCAGAGTTTGTGTAGCGTATATCATAATCCTTATTTAGAAACAAACCACTCACACTTAACGAATCCGTAAAATCTTTAGTTTGGGCTTTATAACCCAGGTCCTTAGGTGGAATTATATGGGCAGTCATTTTCTTTTTTACCACTCTCAATACTCCCGGAATGTAGGTAAAATCATAATTTAACGAGCCATTACCATAAGCCTTAGAAGCATAAATTGAATCATTACCAATTAATGCTGTAGAAACACATCCATCACTGGCAAGCGAGACTGCTGAAATGTAATCGCCAATAACTAAAGGTTTATTGGTAGTAAATTCGGTTCCATTAAATTTCAAGAAATCACCATATTCTTTTGTAGTGTCATTTGCAATAATAGTAACAGGCATAGGGTCTACCCTAAACATGTTATTAACTGAATTAATATCATAATTATCTATACGATAACCTAAAACCTTATCAATAGTCAAGGGATAATCTCTGACTGAAGCTTTCATTGGAGTAGCCTCCGAAGTTAATTGCAGCTGTGAGATAGAATCAGTTCCAACAAATTTCGTCAAGTCAGTATCGTATTCTTTTCCGTTGAATGTATATGGTGTTCCATACACTTTAGTCAACCTCTTAGCAGTAACAGTAATTTTTTTCTTGCTCACCACCATGGTTGCCGGCTTATAGCTAATCGTATAATTCGATAACCGGGATCCAACAGCGGCTGAAGCAACAATCTGAGGAGTTCCGACTGTAGCTAATTTATCAAAACCGGTGCATTGCAAAGAAACTGTGGTTACAGAATCTTTACCAACCAATGTTCCGGGAGCTATATAGAACTCTTTACCGGTTGGGGTTATCTGATCACCGTATATTTTTGAATTATCTTTTGCTGCTATACTTAATAATTTAGGATTAACCCTTAGCGTTCCATATACAAAGTGAATATCATAGTTTTTCAGCCCACCACCAATTGCAGAGTCGGCTTGAATTGAATGAAGAATATCTACCGAAGCGGTATCGTTCAAACCATCACACTTGATTACGAGCTCATCGATTCTATCACTACCATACAGTGGTTTCATATTCATTTTATATGCATAATTCAACAAATTTGAATTAAAAACATCACCATATGTTTTTACCTGATCATCAGTAGTTATGGTTATTGGTACTTTAGCAATAGTAAAATCTCTGGTTAGAATTGACTTTGCTGAATCCAAAACATATTTAGAATTTTTCAGTTCGAATGTGGCTGTGTAATCACCGGCTTCAAAAGGTGCTATAATACTGTCATAAGTATCAGAATTTGTGTAGCGTATATCATAATCCTTATTTAGAGCCAAACCACTCACGCTTAAATTAGTCCTAAAATCTTTAGTTTGGGCTTTATAACCCAGGTCGTCAGGTGGAAATATAGAGGCATTCATTTTCTTTTTAACTACTCTCAATACTCCCGGAATGTAGGTAAAATCATAATTTGACGAGCCATTAACATAAGCCTTAGAAGCATAAATTGAATCATTACCAATTAATGCTGTTGATACACATCCATCACTTACAAGCGAAACTGCTGAAATGTAATCACCATTAACTAAAGGTTTATTGGTAGTAAATTCGGTTCCATTAAATTTCAAGAAATCACTATATTCTTTTGTCGTGTCATTAGCAATAATAGTAACAGGCATAGGATTTACCCGAAATAAACTATCAGCCGAACTAGCATTAATGTCATTGATACTATAATTTTCAATACGATACCCCAAAACACCTTTTACGTCTAAGGGATAATCTCCAACCGGTGCCGTCTTTGGGGTGGCTAACGATTTAAATTGTAATGTTGTGATAGAGTCAGTGCCAACAAATTGTGTCAAGTCTGTATAATATTCTTTTCCACTAAAAGTATAAGGTGTTCCATATACTTTAGTTAACTTTTTAGCTTTAATGGTAATTTTTTTCTTGCTCACCACCATGGTTGCCGGCTTATAGCTTATTGTATAATTTGATAACCGAGACCCAACAGCACCGGAAGGAATAATCGGAGGAGTTCCAACCGTAGCCAGCTTATCAAAACCGTCGCATTGCAAAGAAACGGATGTGACACTATCTTTGCCGACCAACGTTCCGGGAACTATATAAAACTCTTTACCGGTTGGGTTTATCTGATCACCGTATGTTTTTGAATTATCTATTGCTGCTATACTTAACAATTTAGGATTAACCGTAAGCGTTCCATCTACAAAAGTAATTTTATAGTTCTTTACTCCCAGACCTATGGCTGAATCGGCTTTAATGTTATAATCATCACGTACCGAAGCGGTATCGCTCAAGCCTCCACATTTTAGTTCCAGTTCGTAAATTTTATCACCGGCATACAATGGTTTCATGCTTTGGGTAAAGCCCTCACGAAGTAGTGTTATGGATTCACCATATGTTTTTGCAACATTATTTATAGTAACTGTAAGAGGTGCTTTAGTTATTGTGAAATCTTTTTTTGGAGTCGAAGTCATAAAGTACTTAATCAATGACAAATAGCTCAACTCAAAAGTAGCGGTATAGTCACCCACTGTTGACGGCGCTGAAGTATTATTATAATAAGGCGTTCCGAGGCGGTTTGTGTAACGGATAAAATAATCAATATTCAGTTGTAAGCTGGCAATGTTCACTGAATCTGTAAAATCCTTCGTTTGACCATTGTAAACCAGATTAGCCGGAGGAAAAATTTTGGCAATCAGTTCCTTTGTTGGCAAAACTGATTGAGGAACAGTTTTATTGCAACCTTTACTTGAAGTAACTGTCAATTTTACATTAAATGGTTTAAAATCCGAATAGGTATAAGTTGGGTTTTGTAAACTGGAATATCCAACTCCATCACCAAAATCCCAGTAATAATTAGTAATAGAATCGCCCTCTGCAGTACTGGTACTGGTAAATTTTATTTTTCCGGCATCAATGGTCATAGTGGTAAAATCTGGGTGCAATTTAACCGGAGTAATAGTGGTAGAAATAGTAATAGCACCACAGGCACTATTTGCATCATCCATTGCACAGGAATAAACTATCCCTTCGAGGTTCAGCGATTTATCTATAGAGGCTATCCAAGGCTGAGTTGCATCTGGAATTGTAATTGGCTTTCCGTCCGAGCGAGACCATATATAACTTGTAAAACCTTGAGGCGCAACAATAGTTGCATCAGAGTTTTCACAACTAAACGACGTTAGTTCAATTTTTTTTGTTTCTGCCCAGAAATAACCATAAGCATCATGACCTCCCCCCTTAATATTTCCACCATTTTTTACTAAACAGTCATGGTTGATAATGGTTATGGTAACTGTTTTTCCAATTTGATTGGAAAAATCAATATTTCCTGAAATCCATTTTTGATAAACATAATCTGTAGATAGCCCCCCACCGACAGGCCCGATAGAACCATTACAAACAATATTTCGAGTTAAATTATGGTTTAAACTATCCGCTTTTGAATTATAACTGCTACATGGCAAAATATATGAAACCCCAGATGTATCAGTGACAGAAATATTCAAGTTATATGCCGGTAGTTGCAAAGGTCCATGAGTGTCACCGGAAGGAACTTTTAATACAGCGGCCATTTTATACGACAGTAAAGTTGTATTTGGAGTTACTGTAAATGTATATTCTAATCGTTCTGCAGCAGCAGTATTTAGAACACCATTTCTTTCTCTTTTAATTGGTTCGCCTATACGAGCCACCAATGTTTTAGGGTTTGTGTAAAGTCCACCACAAGCAATAACCGGATCATTAACTGTTGGGCCATTCCCTAAAAGCATGATTCGTGTACCGACTTGCCCCGGAGTTTTTAAAGTCCAATTGTATGAGTATGAAGAATCAGCAGGATTTAATATATAATCTCCAAGATAAAGTTTCCAGCCTATACTTAACGCTGTTGATTCAAAACTTAGATTAGGTGTATCAACGTTTGTCTGTGCTTGTAAAAAAGTGCAGAAGAAACTAAGCAAAAATGTAAAAAGTAGTGTTTTTTTCACGTCAAATTACTTAAGATTACAGAAACTACATTCAGAAATAGAAGCATAAAATACCTTGTAGATATTTGAAGACTTCATTATTCAGAAAACACAGCATTAGGTTGTAAACTTGAACAGAAAAAAAGAAAGAAAGAAAGAAAGAAAGAAAGAAAGAAAGAAAGGTTAAATTACGGAATTGAGATTGAGGTTTACATACTATTTTTTTCTTGAATCAAAAATTCAAAGGCTAGAAATAACAGGGCTGACGCATTAAAATTTTATGAGTTGGAGCAAATAGCTATTCTCCCAACCAGCCGCTTTTCTTTTTCCTTTGATACTTGCTTTGAGAGAATCATTTTTTAAAAGA
>Ga0302215_10000499_pt1 | contig 28997 bp, 29 predicted proteins | sample II_Fen_N3_1_FD_194580 | JGI IMG/M metagenome (GOLD analysis project Ga0302215, IMG submission 194580) | Peat permafrost microbial communities from Stordalen Mire near Abisko, Sweden - II_Fen_N3_1 | ecosystem: Environmental > Terrestrial > Soil > Wetlands > Permafrost | place: Sweden: Abisko... | reverse complement strand
TGATTTGGTAAATAGTTTAGTGAAAGAGATTGATACGATTGTTCATTTTGCCGCGGAGAGCCATGTGGATCGTTCCATTTTAAATAGTGCTGATTTTATTCGAACTAATGTAGAAGGCACCAGGGTCTTGCTAGAAGCCGCTAAAAATAATGGGAATAAAAGATTCCATCACATTTCAACCGATGAAGTCTTTGGTGCTCTGTCATTTAGTTCACTTCGTTTTAATGAAAAAACTCCTTATGATCCACGCTCACCTTATAGTGCTTCTAAAGCAGCTTCGGATCATTTAGTGCGGGCTTATTATCATACTCACGGCTTACCAATTACAATTTCTAATTGTTCGAATAATTATGGTCCTTATCAACATCCCGAAAAATTAATTCCACACTTTATTACTAATTTAATTTTAGGAAAGAAGGTAACAGTTTATGGTGAGGGGAAAAATATTCGAGACTGGATTCATGTGGATGATCATAATCGAGGAGTTGATTTAATTTTAAAGCAGGGAACAATCGGTGAAACTTATTGCCTAGGTGGTAATAGTGAACGAAGCAACCTGGATATGACTCATGATATTTTAGCTTTAATGGGACAAGGTGAGGATATGATTGAATATGTAGATGATCGTTTGGGGCATGACTTACGTTATGCGATTAATTATACTAAAGCTAAGACAGAATTAGGCTTCGAACCCCAAATTTCCCTAAATGAAGGTTTATCTGCTACAATTGACTGGTATAAAAATAACCACGCTTGGTGGAATAAAATAAAAAATAACTAATTCTATATGGAGAAAAAAATTTTTATCATCGAAGATGATGCTAACATCCTTTACAGCCTAGAGGCTAATTTTAGTGCCGAAGGTCTGGATGTTCAAACTAGTGAGGGCGAAGAAGAGGCTGATGAGCTAATGGAAAATATCCATGATTTTCAACCCGATTACGTTATTTTAGATGTTATTCTGCCTAAGTTGGATGGTTTTGATATTATCAAAAAAATAAAAGAAGACGATGAATTGTCTGATTTACCAATTTTTGTTTTTTCAGATATTTCTGATGAAGATAGTCGCAGTCGCAGTCTAGAAATTGGTGCTGATTATTTTTTTCCTAAAGATGAATTTGATACTTATGAATTCACTGAAAAAGTTAAAAAAATAATGGCTAATCAAGAGCGATTAGGCGAGGATACGGACAAGGGTTGGAGCAACGATGAAGAGGCTTCTCTCATTGACTAAAGCCAATTCAAACGCTAAGATGTTGATGTCCCTGAAACAAAAAGTGTCGGGTGATATTATTTTTTTATGTAACTTTACCCAATTTTTAATATATGTTTATAAAAAGAATCGGAATTGACTTGGGCACAACTTATACTTTGGTATATTTACCGAAACGCGGTATTGTGATTAACGAACCGTCGGTAGTGGCTATTTCAATTGATGACAATAAAATATTGGCGGTTGGCAACGAGGCCAAGGATATGTTAGGCCGAACGCCTGACACAATTCGTGCAGTCCAACCATTAAAAGATGGTGTAATTGCTGATTACAGAACAACCGAGGCCATGATTCGTTATTTTATTAACAAGACTTTAGGAGGCGTGCGTTTTTTTAGACCAGAAGTAATGGTAGCTGTTCCAGCTGGAATTTCTTCGACTGAACGTCGAGCCGTTATTGAAGCGACTATTTCCGCCGGAGCTAAAGCGGCTTATATTATTAAAGAACCGGTCGCAGCGGCCATTGGAGCGGATATCCCAATTGGTTCAGCCACTGGCCACATGGTCATTGATATCGGTGGCGGTACAGCTGAAATGGCGGTTATTTCTTTGGGTGGAATTGTATCATCAACCTCAGTTAGAGTTGGTGGTAATAAATTTGACGCCGCTATTTTAGAATTTGTTCGTAAAAAATATAACTTAGCGATTGGTGAAAGAACCGCTGAAGAAATTAAAATAAATATTGGTTCCGCTCTGTTTATGGAAGATAAACTTTATATGGAAATTAGAGGTCGTGATATTGTTACTGGTCTACCTCGTAGTATTACGGTTTCATCTGACGATGTTACTGAAGCGATTCAAAATGAACTAGAGGCCATTATGGTTGCTGCTAAAAAAGTATTATATACTACTCCACCAGAACTAGCGGCTGATATTATGGATAAAGGAATTGTGTTAACAGGTGGCAGCTCTTTACTTAGAAATATTGATCAGTTAATTTCTCGAACTACTGGCGTACCGGCTTATGTAGCGGATGATGCCTTACTTTGTGTAGCTAAAGGAACTGGTATTGCTTTAGATAATCTAGATTCTTATAAGAGAAGCATCTTGGCGACTAAATAATAGTCGTCTTTTTGTGTGACTTAATAGTTTATTTATTATATGGTAATTGGAATTGATGCCTCACGGGCTAATCGAAAAAATAAAACTGGTACCGAGTGGTATTCTTTTTATTTAATTAAGAACTTAGCGAAGATTGATAATAATAATCGCTATATTTTATATTTAGACACCTATCCTTCTTTTGGTCTTTTGGAAATAATTAAAGATTGTCCAAATTTTTCTTATAAAATATTAAATTGGCCAATTACTTCTTTTTGGACTTTGGGTCGTTTATCACTGGAAATGTTATTTAAAAGTCCAGATGTTTTATTCGTGCCCGCTCATGGCATCCCTTTGATCCATCCTAAAAATACCATTAATACAATTCATGATGTCGCTTTTGCTAGCGAGCTTAATGTCTATCGTCAGGAAGCTCCAAAAGCGAGTACTAAATTTAGACGACGAGTTCTAAAATTTATTATTCGGTTAGTGACACTAGGAAAGTATGAGGGGAACTCTCTTGAATATCTTAATTGGTCAACGGCTTTTGCTTTGGGTCAAGCCTCTAAGATTATTACAGTTTCTAATTTTACTAAAGAAGAAATTTTAAAATATTATCCTAAGACCAAAGCGGATTTACTTCAGGTAGTTCATAATGGTTTTCCGTCAGAAATTTTTAATAATGATCGAGATGAAGCCCAAATTAAAACCGTTTTAAATAAATATAATTTACAGACTCCATATTATCTTTATGTTGGTCGTTTAGAAAAGAAAAAAAATACTTCTTTTTTAGTTGAGGCTTTCTCTATGGTTCGTAGTGATTATCCGCAAATTAAAGAAAAATTAGTTTTAATTGGTAATGCCAGTTATGGCTATGATGAAGTTAAATATTCAATTGAAGAATTTAATTTAGGGCATGAAGTTATTATGCCGGGTTGGGTTGAAGAAGTGGATATGCCCGATATTTTTAAAGGGGCTTCCGCCTTTATTTTTCCTACCAGACATGAAGGTTTTGGTATTCCTGTTTTACAATCTTTGGCTTGTGGAACAAGCACTGCGGTGTCAGACATTCCAGTTTTGCATGAGGTCGCTGGTGATGCCGTTTTGTATTTTAATCAAAATGATAAACATGCAATTGCCGAGGCGATGGCTAAAATAGTTTTAGATAAAGATTTACGCTCTAGTTTAAAGGTTAAAGGGTTAGAGCAAGCGAAAAAATTTAGTTGGTTAAGTTGTGCCAAAGAAACTCTAGCAGTAATAGAAAATCGCTTTTAAATATGTTATGATTATGGTGCTATGAAGAATTGGCTTTCATCTTTTTTTATTGTGTTATTTTTGTTTTCACCGTTATTATCGGTTGAAGCAGGCATTACACCAAATGACCCATATTACCTCAGACAATGGTATTTACCAAAAATTGAGGCTGATTCGGCTTGGACAAAAATTAGAGAAACGCCAGATATTATCGTGGCGGTTATTGATTCGGGAGTTGATATTAATAACCCAGATTTAAAAAATAATATTTGGGTTAATAAAAAAGAAGTCGCTGGTAATAATTTGGACGATGATAATAATGGTTTTATTGATGATGTAAATGGTTGGGATTTTGTAAATAATGTGCCTGACCCATCACCTAAATTTGATAGTGGTTGGACAGAAGCCGGGATTTCTCATGGCACAATGGTCTCGGGTATTATTGGGGCGGAAGGCAATAATAATATTGGCGTGACTGGGGTGACTTGGAAAGTTAATTTAATGCCACTTCGAGTGTTAAATGATAAGGGTGAAGGTAAAATTAGCTCAGTGGTTCGGGCAATTGATTATGCCGTGGCTAATGGAGCTGATATTATTAACTTAAGTTTTGTCACTTATAATTATAGTGATTCTTTATATAATGCGATTACTCGAGCTTATAAAGCGGGAGTAATTGTAGTCGCTGCCGCTGGCAATGACCAAACTAATGGTGAAGGTCGAAATACTAGTAAGTCCCCAATTTATCCTGCTTGTATGGACGGACCTAACGGCGAAAATATGGTAATCGGCGTGGCAGCCACTGATGCTTTGGATCAGAAAGCCCCATTTTCTAGTTACGGCTTTGATTGCATTGATATTACGGCACCAGGAATTAGTTTTTTTAATACTATAACTTATGGCGGCAATGCTCAGGCTGTTAATCCTAATTACGATGGTTATTGGTCAGGAACGAGTATGGCGGCACCGGTAGTTTCTGGTGTGATGGCGTTGGTAGCCCAAGTTAATCCTGATTTAAGTCGCTCAGAAATAGTTAATTTAGTTTTAGGTTCAGCTAATAATATTAGTTTACTTAATCCAACTTATTTAGGTCAGTTGGGTCATGGTCGCGTTAACGCTAATCAAGCGGTTAATTTAGCTCGTGATAAAATGTATGATCATGTTACTCGTTTACTAGTTGCTCCAGATTCAGGAACTAATAAAATAAAAGTTACCAGTGTTAGTGGTGTAACTATTAGTGAATTTAGTGTCCCTGATTTAAAAACTGGTTTTAATGTGTCGAGTGGCGATGTAAATGGTGACGGTGAAAGTGAAATAATTTTATCAGCCGAGAAGGGTAGTGAACCTTGGGTGCGTATTTACGATAAGAAAGGTAAACTTTTAAAACAATTTTTAGCTTACGACAAAAATTTTAAGGGCGGTGTTAAACTGGCGGTTGGTGATTTTGATAATAATGGCTTAGCGGATATTGTGGTGGCCCCCGGTGTTGGTGGCGGCCCACATATTCGTATTTTTAATGGTGAAGGGCGAGTGTTAAGACAGTTTTTTGCTGATGATGCTAAATCTAGAGGAGGCTTATCAGTGGCAATTGGTGATATAGATAATAATGGCCAAAATGAAATTATTGTTGGGGCTGGTCTTAATCGGCCACCACTTATAAAAATTTATAATACTCAATCAAAGTTGCAAGGCGTTTTCTTGGTTTATCCAAAAACTTATTTAGGAGGTGTTAATGTCGCGGTTGCTGGCGTTTATGGTCGACAAGATCACCATAAACAAAGTATCGTCGTGGCTCCAGCTGGCAAATATAAACCGTTAATTAGAATTTTTAATAACTTAGGAGTTTTAAAGAAAGAGTTTTTAGCTTATGGTGAGAATTGGCAGGGAGGTGTAAATTTAGCCGTCGGTGATATTAGTAATGATGGTTTAGGAGAGATTATCACTGGTGCTAAAAGTGGTGCAACACCACATGTTCGCGTGTTCAGTGGAAATGGTGAACTGATTGATTCTTTTTATGCCTATGCCGATAATTTTTCCGGTGGCGTAAGCGTTGGTTTGCTTAAATTTAATAATTAGTTAATTTTAATAATATGACTAAAAAAGTAATTTTTGATAAAAAAAATGTGCTGGTGGCTGGCGGCGCTGGTTTTATTGGTTCGCATTTGTGTGATGAACTTATTAAAACTTGCAAAGTTATTTGTATTGATAATTTTGTGAGCGGCTCTGAAAAAAATATTGATCATTTATTATCAAATCCAGATTTTGCTTTTATTAATCATGACCTAGCGCAACCTTTAGACTTGGAATCAATTAAAGATTTGGAAAAATTTAAAATTAAGTTTCAGGGTATTCAGGAAATTTATAATTTAGCTTGTCCGTTATCACCTCGTAACTTTTTAGATAATCGCTTGGTAATTTTGGAAGCTAATTCTTCAGTAGTACGTAATCTTTTAAATTTAGCGATTAAAAATGAATCTAAATTTTTGCATCTTTCATCTTCGGTTGTTTATGGTGGTCGGGATGCCAATAATGTAAATCATAAAGTTAAAGAAATTGAAATTGGTTCAGTAGATGTTTTATCGGCTCGTAGTTGTTATGACGAAGGCAAGCGTTTTGCTGAAACAATGGTTAATTGTTACCGCGAAGTTTACAATTTAGATACTAAAATTATCCGTTTGTTTAGAGTCTATGGGCCACGGATGAGCCTAGACGACGATCAACTTATTCCGGATTTAATTAGTGCAGCTTTAGATAACAAAGATTTAGTAATTTCGGGTGATCGTAATTTTTCCTCATCTTTTTGTTATATAGAAGACGCTATTGATGCTATTTGTAAAATGATTAGTTCTGATTTAAGTGGCCCAGTTAATGTTGGTTCCGATGTCGATGTTAACCTAACAGACTTGGCTAATATAATAATCAAGGAAACGGAAGCGACTTCACAGATTACCTATTCGGAGCAAAAATTATTTGTTAGCGAATTATTACTTCCAGATATTTACCGAGTTAAAAATGAATTAGGTTGGATGCCGATAGTTACTTTAGAAAATGGAATTAAAAAAACTATTTTCTCGCTTCAAGCCAATAATCGTTTGCAAGGATTTAACGGCTAAATAAAAAACCTCGGTTTAAACCGAGGTTTTTTTATAGTAAAGAAATTATTTTAGTGGCGTAGCTATCAATTTCTGGCTGTGGTTTTAAATTAACACCGTGGGCTAAAAATTGTTCAATCGTCATTATCAAGCTGTCTAAGTTATCGGGTTCAAAAAGTAGGCCACCAAATTTATCTATCAACTCGGGTATACCACCTAAATTAGCGGCGATAGCTGGCGTATCAACAGCGGCCGCTTCATATATTACGGTGGGTGAGTTTTCGTAACAGCGAGAGGGAATAATGGCGGCTAAACTATTACTTAATAATTTACTAACCTCTTCTGAGGTCTTTCGACCTAGCACTTTTAAATTATGGGTTTCTTCGATTTTAAGCGTGCCACTACCGACTACTAAAAAATTGTAATCAGTAAATCGAGCGGCAGCTTTAATAAATAAATCGATGCCTTTGTGTTCTTCTAGTTGACCAATAAAAATAAAATCTCGAGAGGGATTATTCTTTAAAACACCCAGTTTTTTAATAAAGGGATTAGCAATTACTTGGCTCTTTCTGTTTTTAAATAAGCCATGAGACTTATGTAAATCGAGTAACCACTGTGACGGTGAAATAATTATCAAGTCTTGGTTGCCTAAATTAAATAAAAAGTTAACTTTGATTTGATATATTTTAGCAAATAGGGAATTAATTAATGTCTCTTTGCCGAAGTACATGAGCCCAGACGGGTGAAGTAATTGAATGTCATGGAGTACGTGAAGATGTTTAGCTTGAGACTGTTTGATGGCTAGAGGGATTAATAATCCTAATCCCATTAGATTGTTAGTAATTACTAAATCTGGTTTTTCGGTTTTTAAAATTTTAGCTACTTGGTAATATTTTTTGAAATTTACTAAATTAGTAATCTGCCAAAGAAGACGTCTTAAAAAAGAAAATTGATTAAGCCGGCTATAGTTAGAGGCTAAGTAATAACTATTTTTTTCCTCGGTATCCTTACTTAAATTAGGTCGGGTGCTAATTATAAAAACGGTGTGGTTTAGTTGTTTAAGTTCATCACCTAGAAGTTCCACCACGCGCTCAGCGCCGCCTTTTTGATAAGGTTTATATAGGTTATTGATTAAACATATTTTCATAAGAAACTTCTTTTTAATTTATCACCCACTTGTTCCCAGGAATATTTGCTAACAGCATAAGTTCTAGCACTTTTAGACATAGCAATTCTTTTAGGCTCATCACCAATTAGCTTGTCAATTTTTTCAGTTAAATCTTGAACATTACTAGCTTCAGTAACGAAACCATCTAAGCCGTCTCGAAATACTTTACGAACTCCTGGCAAATTAGAGGCGATAACTGGTACACCACAAGCCATGGCTTCAGTTAGAACTAAACCAAAAGCCTCGTGTCGATTAATTGAAGGCAAGATAAAAATATCAGCTGCTTGGTAAGTGCTGATTAAAGTCGCCTCGTCCAAGCGTCCTAAGAATTTTACTTGTTTAGTTAAACCAAGAATCTCAGCTTGTTGCTGGTAGTGATTCAGTAAGTTGCCAGAACCAACAATATCTAATCGCCAATGTTTATGTTCTAGTTTAGTTAAGGCCTCAAATAAAATACTTAAGCCTTTAAAGTAATGAGCGCTGTCGAGTCCACCGACAAACAATAAATTAACTTGACCACGTTTGATGAAAGTTTTGGTAACGAAATTAACAATCGCTTTAGTTTTAGCAATTAAACCCTGATTAGTTTCCGGCATCTTTGGACTATATAAATTAGTATCCAAACCAAAAGGAACCTCTTGAAATTTATCAGGATATTTTTTTATAAATTCTGCTATTTGACTATGTTCAATATAATCTAAGCTACCAGCGATAATTGTTTCCGCTCTTTTAAACAGGGAATTTCTAATAATTGAACTAGGCCAAGTGAGCGGTTTTAAAAACCAAACCAAATCATTGGTGTCCATGTGGTAATGAATAACTAAACGAGTTTTGGGATGAAACAATAAAAAGAACCAGACAATTTCTGTGGCTCCGAAAAAAGGATAATGTAAATAGATACAATCAAATTTATTTAAGGAAAATAATAATGAAAAAGGTAGGCCACCGTGACCATAACGAAAAAAGGGATTTAAATATTTTAGATGCTTAGTATTTTGGGTGGTATCTAAAAGTGGTTTCAACGTAAAAGTTGTGACTTCATGGTCACTATTTAAAATATCACCAAAACGCTGAGCGCTTTGGCCAATGCCGCCAATGTAAGGTGGATAAGCACAAACTACTTGAGCAATTTTCATAGGTTAATCTTTTTTTCTTAGTAAAGTGAGCTCACGATTCAAGTCGGTTAAGTCACGATCCATCTTAGCTAAACGAAGTCTTAATTTAAAGATGAAATAAAATAAAATTAAAGTGGCTCCGTAAAAAAGTAGATTAATTCCACTAGCGGAAAAACCAAGAGTTGAAGCTAATTTATCAAACTCTTTTAAAAATAAAATGGCTAAACCAGAACCTAACCAAAAAGTTAACCAAAGGTAAAATTCATTACCACCGATTTGTTTTTTATTTCTTTGTTGGATTAAACGATAAATAAAAACAGCGATGATAATCAAGGCTAATAATTGTTGTAGAGTCATCATGTTATTTAATAAAATTATGAATAAGTAAATCTTTGATAATTTTAAAACCACCACCAAAACTTTGACCAAATTCGTGATAGGTAACGGTAATTGGAACTTCCACTATTCGAGCTTTCGTTTTGAAAGTTTTATAGAGAATTTCACTGCAATGAGCCATGCCTCGATTTTCAATTTTTATTTGGGATAAAGTTTCTTTATTTAAAGCTCTGAAACCACTTTGGGGATCACTCATTTTAATACCAAATAAGCGGTTAATGAATCTTGCTAAGGGCATGATGATCACTCTTTTAGTGTATGGAAAATTAGCACTGCCTAAAAATCTAGAACCAAAGACGGCGTCGGCTTGTTTATTTACGATTGGGGCCACTAAGAGTTTTATCTCTTCGGCTTTAAATTGGTCGTCAGCATCAAAGTGAACAATAATATCAGCACCGTGAAGTAAGGCGTATTCATCACCTGTTTGAAGCGCGGCCCCTTGGCCACGATTAATCGGATGGCGTAAAGCAATCGCTGTAGTCAAGTTAACTAGCTCATAAGTATTATCACTGGAGCAATCGTCAACAACAATTACTTCATCAACTAGAGGAATAACTTTTTCTAAAACTTTATTTATATTGGCAGCTTCATTATAAGCCGGAATAACACAACTAATCTTCATAATTTTTTAACTGATTCTGACTTATGTTCAGAAATAAATTTACTAACGGAAATTAAGCCATTAGCGGCTTTTTGTAAAACATCAGAGGCTAAAGTTGATAAGACATTTATTTCTTTCTTATTAAATTCAATTAAGTTAAAGGAAGCGATTTGGCCATTGGTGCCAATGTGGTTACATTTTTTACAACCAGTGCTGGTAAAGAAATGCTTTGGTTTATATTTTTTATTACTGGGCCAGTATTTAGTAATTAGTTCCTCGGATTCATTAACTAGATAAGCTTTAAGACAATGAGGGCAATTTTTTATAAGTAAACGTTGAAAGATTATAAGTATTGGTAAATCTTCCGATTGTCTTATCTTTCTTATTTGATCAACTAAGGCGGCGGCGGTGTCAGTTTTAACGCTAACCATCAGAAGTCGTCCAGTAGAAGCGGCGATTAAAGATTCATTTAATAAATCATCACTGGCATCATCGATAGCGATAAAATCACTATCACTTTTTAGAACTCGATGTAAATCAGTTATTCTTTGATCACCGGTACTGATAATTTTATTTATTTCATCAATTTCAAGTTCCGAGTTTTTTTCCAGTAGATAACCAATGCGATTAATTTTATCAATTTTTTGCAGTAGGGAATAAAGTGTAGTCGTTTTACCCTGATTATCATCCGCACCAATAACAATTAAACCGCGACGGCGTTTTAAAAAGTTTTCAATAGTTTTACGTTCATCACGACCTAGGCCAAGATGAGTTAAAGTTAAAACTTTTTTAGTTTTAGCTACGGTGTTGATAATTATTTTTTCGCCTTCAGGACTAGGAACGATTGAAATTTTAAAACTGGAATCTTTATCTTTAAAATAAACACCACTAACTAAATCATTCGGGGCTAATTGAAGCAAATGCCGATAAGCTTCACTGAGCTCAGTTTCTAGTTTAGCCGGTAATTTTAGTTGATGCTTAATTAAACCGACTTCGCCATTTAAAACATGAAAACCATCCTTTTTAGTAATGGTTAAATCTAAAATTTCATGCTGCTTGGCATAAGTTAACAATTTTTTGATAATTTTGGAGTCCATGCTTATATTATACATTATTTATATTATTTTTAAAATGTGTTAGAATACTAAAGTAAGCAGTGTTTAATCCCATTTTAGCTAGTATTATGTTATATTCCAAGCTTTACGAACGCTTTTATTCGTTGCGCATTAAAATCGCTAATACTACTAGCGAATTTTTTAGTTTTTACCCTAATCGGCTCTATTTAATCGCGGCTGTCTTTGTTCAGGCGGTAGCTTGGTGGTTGGCCTATTATATTTTTAAAAACTTAACCAGTGATTTACTGGTGCTTCATTATAATGTGGACTTTGGAATTGATTGGATTGGTGATCCCAATTTGGTTTTTTACTTACCACTGATTGGTTTATTATTTTTACTGCTTTCTGTTATAGCGTTATTAATTTTTGGGCCCGGTAGACATTTTAGAATCCAGGCTCATTATTTGATGGCGGGAATGGTTTTGGCTAATTTGGGAATTTTAGCCTCTTTAGTCTTGGTTTATGTTATCAATTTCAGATAGGTTCATATGAGAGATTTTTATATTATTAAAGTTTTATTGCTATCGACTAGTGCTTTTTTATTCGCTGTTTTTTTAACTCCATTTTTAACTCATTTTCTTTATAAATATCATCTGGGTAAAAAAATTAGAAATAGTGGGAATACTCCGGTCTTTAGTAAATTACATGCTCATAAAGAAGGCACGCCAACAATGGGTGGTATTTTAATTTGGGGAACGGTCTTAATTTTTGCCGTCGTTTTATCACTACTATCACAAATTTTTCCTTGGGATTTTTTAAAAAATTTAAATTTCTTAACTCGGTCCGAAACTCTTTTACCACTTGGTGCCTTAGTCGCTTCGGCTCTAATCGGTTTATTTGATGATTGGTTGGATGTTCGCGGTAAAGGATCACTTGGTGGTGGTGGTTTAAAAATGAAACATCGTTTACTGATTTATACAGTTATCGCTTTAATCGGGGCGTTGTGGTTTTATTTTAAATTAGATTGGACGGTGCTACATGTGCCATTTTTTGGTAACCTGGAAATTGCTTGGTGGTATATTCCAGTGTTTGTCTTTGTGGTGGTGGCCACCGCTTTTTCAGTTAACGAAACTGACGGTTTAGATGGTTTAGCGGGAGGCACTCTACTCATTGCTTTTGGAGCTTATGGTATTATGGCTTTTGTTATGGGTCGTTATGAATTAGCTACTTTTTGTGGGGTGATAATTGGCGCCCTATTAGCTTTTTTGTGGTACAACATTCCACCAGCTCGTTTTTATATGGGAGACACGGGTTCGATGAGCTTAGGTGTGACCTTGGCAGTTATTGCTTTGCTTACTAATAATGCCTTACTTCTACCGTTTATTGGTTTTATTTTTATGGCTGAATCAATTTCGGTAATTATTCAACTGATCTCTAAAAAATTAAGACACGGTCAGAAAGTTTTTTTATCAGCCCCAATTCATCATCATTTTCAAGCACTTGGTTGGTGCGAAAGTAAAATTGTAATGCGTTTTTGGGTGATCTCGGGAATTATGGCCATCATTGGTTTAATTATCTTTTTACTTGATAAGAATTTTTAATACATGTTTTTTACTCAAACTATAAAAAAAGTTTTTGCTCCTAAGAAAGGGGAACACGAACCAGATAAAGGTTTACTTATTTCACTGGGAGTAATCCTGGTTTTTGGTTTAGTAATGTTGTCTTCCGCTTCGGCAGTTGTGTCTTATGCTAAATTTGGCAATGTCTATAATTATTTTTTACATCAATTACTGGCAGTGGCCGTTAGTTTGGTTGTAATGTTTGTTGTCTCGAAAATCGATTACCATTTTTGGCGAAAATATGCAGGTGCCTTTTTAATTCTTTCGGTTATTTTATTGATTTTAGTTTTTATTCCGGGAATTAGAGCGGATTTTGGAACTTCACGAAGTTGGATTAATGTTTTTGGTTATTCTTTTCAGCCATCAGAGTTAGTAAAAATTACTTTTTTAATTTATTTGGCGACTTGGCTTGAAGCTAAGAAAGGACAATTAGGTAGTTTTGAAAGCGGTATCTTTCCGTTTCTAGCTACTTTAGGAGTGGTTGCCGGATTAATGTTACTACAACCAGATTTAGGTAGTTTATTAATTATTGCCTCCATGGCGATGGTGGTATTTTTTGTAGCAGGTGGAAAGTTCAAACATATTATCATGACTTTGTTGCTAGCGGGCGTGGTTTTATTTTTGGTGATGTATTTAAAAACTTCTTATCAAAGCGAACGGTTTAAATGTTATCAGAATCCTAATTATGATACGCAAAATGAGTGTTACCAAATTAATCAATCTTTAATTGCGGTTGGTTCTGGCGGTTGGTTCGGTCGCGGTTTAGGTCAAAGTCGTCAGAAGTTTATGTATTTACCAGAAGTTTGGGGAGATTCAATTTTTCCAATCATTGCCGAAGAAATTGGTTTTGTTTTTAGCGTTTCAATTCTGTTATTATTCTTATTTTTATTTTATCGTATTTTACAGATAGCTAAAGCTGCTCCCGATTCTTATGGTATGTCTCTGGCCACTGGGGTAGTTTCTTGGCTGGCGATTCAGTCATTTTTAAATATTGGTGGTCAACTTAATTTAATTCCAATGACTGGTGTACCGTTGCCATTTATTTCCGCCGGGGGGTCATCAGCTATTTCTTCACTGATTGCCTTAGGGATTATAATAAATATTAGTAAACAGACACGCAGTTTAAAATAGTATGGCTAATAAAAATTTAAAAATAATGTTATCGGGTGGTGGTACTGGCGGAACAGTAACTCCTTTACTGGCAATTGCCCGAGAATTTTATCGAAAATATCCAGAAACGTCTTTTATTTTTGTGGGCACTAATTCGGGGCCAGAAAAAAAGTTAGCGGAAGAAGCAGCAATTGATTTGCCCCTTAAATTTATTCCGATGTTATCGGGAAAATGGCGTCGTTATATTTCTATTAAAAACCTAACCGATTTTATTAATATTGGTGGGGCTTTTTTTCAAGCCATTTATTTACTGATTAAAGAAAAGCCGGAATTAGTTATTTCAGTGGGGGCTTTTGTGAGTGTCCCTTTGGTTTGGGCAGCTAAATTTTTGCATATTCCCGTGTTAATTCATCAACAAGATTTGCGTCCAGGCTTAGCCAATCGTTTAATGGCTAAGGCAGCCAGTGTTATTACCGTAACTTTTTCTAATTCTTTAAAGGTTTATGGACCTAAAGCTGTTTTAACTGGTAACCCTTATTCTTTGCCATCATTTCCCACTAAAGAATCTGTTTTTAAAAAATATAATTTTAATTTAAATAAGCCATTAGTTTTAATCTTTGGTGGTGGCACTGGATCGGTTTCAATTAACGAAGCGGTCAAAAATAATTTAGATGATTTATTACTAGTGACTCAAATTATTCAAATTTCTGGAGCCGGTAAATTAATTACCGAATCTAAGCCAGGGTATTTTAATACAGAATTTTTAAGTCATCAGGACCTATTAGCCGCTATGGCTGTTAGTAAAGTGGTCGTGGCTCGACCAGGGTTGGGGACTTTAACAGAATTATCAGCACTTAAAAAAGCGAGTATTTTAGTGCCAATGCCTAATAGTCATCAAGAAGATAACGCTAAAGCTTGTGCGGATAATCAAGCGGCTATTTATATTGAACAAAAAGATCTAACTAGTAAATTAGTTAGATTAGTAACGGAATTACTAAGCTCTGATAGTCAGCGCTTAGCTTTAGAAACTCAGATGGCGACGATTATAAAGTCGGGGGCCGCTGATGAAATTGTCTCTTTAAGTCGAAAACTTATTAAATAAATTATATGGCTAATATTTTAAGTAAATATCAGAAAGTTTATTTGGTTGGTATTAAGGGTGTCGGCATGACCATGCTGGCCCAATTTTTAAAAGAAAAAGGCGCTCAAGTTTCGGGTTCAGATATTAGTGATGTTTTTTTAACTGACAAGGTTCTTAAAAAAGAAAAAATAAAAGTGGCGAAAAATTTTGCGATTAAAAATATTCCAACCGAGATTGATCTAGTAATTTATTCGTCAGCTTATAATCAGGATAATAATATTGAATTAGCTTATTTAGCTAAGGAAAAAAAGATTCGAGTATTAAACTATGCTTCAGCCTTGGGGGAAATATTCAGTGATTATGAGGGGATTGCTGTTTGTGGTAGTCATGGTAAAACGACGACCTCAGCTTGGTTAGGTTATGTTTTATGGAAAGCCAATCTAAAACCTAACGTGCTGGTCGGTTCAAGCGTGCCCCAATTTAAGAGCAGTGGTTTAACAGGTGAATCTAAACTGTTTGTAGCGGAAGCAGATGAGTATCAAAATAAATTACAATATTTTTCACCACACGGGGTTGTTTTAAATAATATTGATTATGATCATCCAGATTTTTTCAAAACTAAAGCGGCTTATTTTAAAGCGTTTCATGATTTTGTAATTAAGATTCCTAAACATGGTTTTTTGGTGGCTAACGACAGTGATAAGCAAATTAGATCGCTATATTCTGATGTAAAAGGTTGGCTATTAAACTACGACCTAGTTTATGATGACAAAGAATATTTAAAGAAAAAAAATAAAGTTAAATTTTTAGCTTACGATTATCGTATCGAAGATGGTTATCAATATTTTAAAGTGAATGATTTTGGAGAATTTAAAATTAAATTAATTGGTCGGCATAATGTTTATAATGCTCTAGCGGTACTCGCCGCCTCTTATGCACTTGGTTTAGAAGTAACGGAAATAAAAAAACACTTAGCCACTTTTTTAGGTACGACTCGTCGGGCGCAATATTTGGGAGATTTTAAAACGGTACCAATTTTTGATGATTACGCTCATCATCCGACTGAAGTTAGAAGTACAATTGAGGCTTTTAAAGAGGCTTATCCTAAAAAAAGATTGGTGACGGTTTTTCATCCTCATACTTTCACTCGAACTCTAGCCTTGTTTGATGATTTTAAAAAAAGTTTTAGTGGCGCTGATGAGTTGATTGTGATTGATATTTATGGTTCGGCTCGAGAAACTCAAGGTGGTACTTCGAGCAAGGAGCTTATTAAAGCTATTACTGCTTGGAACAAAGAGCAGAGTGTTCGTCAAAAAGTGGTTCATCAAACAGATCTAGTCGCCGTTGAGAAATATTTACGAGAGAATTTAAAAGCTAATGATTTATTATTACTCATGGGAGCCGGCGATATATTCCGAGTTGGTGAGAAATTACTTAAGAAATAAGTATTGACACTTTTTACTTTGAATGTTATATTCTCGTGAAGTTAATTAAACTATTTTATCTAATTTATCTAATTTTATGAAAAAAATCAGTTGGTTGTTTTTATTTCTAGGTATTATTATTTTAGCTGTTTCAGCTTGTTCTTTGAAAAAAGATGAGGTTAAACAGACAGAAAATATTACAGAAGAAACAGTAACTCCAAAAAAAGAAAACATTACCGATAAGTTATTAAAAGTTAAAGAAATGTGTGGCGCAGAGCCAACTAAAATTTCTACCCTTAAAGTTGGTGATTTTTATAAGACTCATAAAATCAAAGAAATTTCTGGAAATTTTTTAAATAATAATTGTGAAACTTTGTGTACGGCTATTGTTAGTGATTACGATAGTGTAAATGGAAAAGTTTTATTTGATGGTGAGGAAACTATTTCAGGAACATTAGTCATGAATGATCAGTACTCTCTATTTACTTTTGTTCCAGACGATAAAACCTGGACACCAATTTTTCTTAATATTTATTTAGAAAATCAAAACGCTGCTATTGTAAAAGGTTTGTCCTGCGCTGATGCTTTTGGTCTTGATACTAGTCGCGATAACCAAGCTTTAGCTAAATTACCAGGTGTCGATAAATTTTTAAATGAAGCTAAAACTGGAGATAATTATCCTGAAAAAGTTTCTATTACTATTAAAAATTTACGCACCTCATTTCTTTTTGGTGGTGAAGGAGGAACTTCCGCTGAATTAGTTGATATTAAATTATTAAGTAATAAAAGCGATTTTAAAACCTATATTAATAAAGAACTTGGCATTTCTTTTAACTATCCAAAAGCTTGGCCAGAACCAGTATTTGTTAAAAATGCCGGTTTAACTGGCGGTATGTTTGACGTCAATGGACAATGGGAATTGGAACTGGGAGATTTACATAAAAATTCTTTAGAAGGGGCAGATAAATATTTTGCTAGTTTACGTGGTGTCTATACACAAAGTCGAAGCGATATTTTAAAAAAAATAAAAGCTGATGAAAAAGAAGGATCGGCTAAATTAATTAAGGAAACTGATTCCCATATTGTTTATAATGAAGCTGGCATCGTTGGTGTAAAAAATATTATGATTTTTGGTAAGGATAAAACTATTAGAATTCAAAGTTTAGGTGATATTTTAGATTCTGAAATTGATTCAATTGCAGATAGTCTTAGTTTTAATTAAAGATACTAGTATAGTAAAAAGCACACCCGAGGGTGTGCTTTTTTGACATTTACCCCTATTTTTGCTTTAATTCCTATATATGAAAGATAAAATATCAACAAAAACTTTACCTGGCTTCTTGGAATATTTACCAGCGGAGCAATTGGCTTTTAATAAGATCAAAGACACAATTACTAGTGTCTATGAATCATATGGGTTTGTGCCCCTTGATACCCCTGTTTTGGAACGTCAGGAAGTGTTGCTAGCCAAGGCCGGTGGGGAAACAGAAAAGCAAATTTATTGTTTAGAAAAAGGCGATGAAAAATTGGCTCTGCGTTTTGATTTAACCGTGCCTCTCGCTCGTTATGTTAGTGAACATTTTGCTAACTTAATTTTTCCGTTTAGAAGATATCATGTTGCTAAAGTTTATCGTGGCGAACGTCCTCAACGTGGTCGCTTTAGAGAATTCTACCAAGCTGATATTGATATTGTCGCTGAAGGGGAGTTACCACTAATTAATGATGCTGAAATTGTTAAGGTAATCTATGAAGTGTTTACTAAATTAGATTTAGGTAGATTTACGGTGCGTCTAAATAATCGCAAGTTACTCAATGGTTTTTTTGCTGATTTAGATTTAAGTCGAGAGGCTAGTGATATTTTACGCATTATTGATAAGATGGATAAAATTGGTCGTAATCAGATACAGGAATTATTATTAGCGTTTGAAATTGAAGCCGAAAAAATTACTAAGATTTTAAATTTTGTTTCGATAAAAGAAAATGTTATCAAAGAACTTGAAGCCTTAAATATTAAAAATGAAATCTTTAATGAAGGTTTATCTGAAATGAAAGAAGTTATTTCTTATTTAAATGATTTTGGTGTACCAGCTGAAAATTATATCATCGATTTATCAATTGCTCGTGGTCTTGATTATTATACGGGCACGGTTTATGAAACGGTTTTAAATCAGTATCCTCAAATCGGCTCAGTTTGTTCTGGTGGACGTTATGGTGACTTAACTGGTTTCTATAGCGATAAAAAATTACCTGGCGTCGGTGTAGCCATTGGCTTATCTCGTTTATTTTATCAATTACAGGAAGCGGGTCTCATTAAAATAAATCAAGCGACTTCAGCGGATATTCTACTAGTGAGTGAAAATTTAAAAGCAGCGGCTAAATTAGCCGATGAACTTAGAGCTCAGGGGCTGGCGATTATCGGTGCTTATGGCCCAGATAAATTTAAAAAGAAATTAACTTTAGCTAACAAATTAGGCGTTAAGGCCGTTATTATTCTAGGCGAAGATGAGATTGCTGGTAATTATTTTTCACTAAAAGATATGACTAGTGGTGAGCAGATTAAGGCCAAGAATGTAACTGAAGCTTTAAAATTTATGAGTAATTTGTAATAGATTCTTTTAAGCGCCGTATATTATAAGTCAGAAAGAAGGGGTTAGCCCTTTTTTCTTTGTAAAATAATTAATTTATGTCAGAGACTGAAACCAAAAAAGAAAGCGAAAAAGAAACTCCAAAAATATCTAATCAAGAATTTTGGAGTAAGTTATGGAGTTTACTTAGCGAAAGCCGTAAGCTTATTTTTATTATTTTAAGCTTCACCGTCTTGGCGGCAGTTTTGGATTTGGTTAAACCCTATATTGTTAAAGTAGTAGTGGATCATCTAACTAATTTTAATAAAGAAGATTTAGGCTTCATGGCAATTTTAATTGGTTTCTTTTTTATTAGTGATCAAGCTCGTTCCTGGGTCTCTTATTTAAATAATGTAAAGATTTTAAAATTATCAGTGGATGTAGAATATTATTTGGCGATTCGGGCTCAGAAAAAATTAATGTTTTTACCACTCGGTTATCATGAGCAAGAAAACACCGGTAATAAGATTGTAAAAATTGAACGCGGAGTTAATCGTATCATTACTTTGATTGAAAATATTTCTTGGGAGGTGGTGCCAACCTTTATTCAAATTATTATTTCTTTAATCGTTTTGTTTTGGTCAGATTATCGTTTAGGTTTGCCACTATTAATCTTGGCTCCGTTATTCTTATATTTAACGCATAGAACCAACAAACAGATGTCGCCTCGTCGTAAAGAGATGTATAAGAAATATGAAGAAGCCTCTGGTAAAATGACGCAAAGTATTATTAATATTAACGCCGTTCAATCTTTTGTTCAGGAAGAACAGGAACTTAATAACTTTGATAAGGTTAAAAAAGATATTCAGAAAAATGAACATTTTCAATGGTCAAAGATTATGCGTTCTGGTTTAATGCGTAATGGGATTGTGGATTTTGGTAATGCCGCGGTTTTGATGATTGGGATTTATTTAGTCTATCAAAATGAAATTACCGTTGGAACGCTAATCTTCGCTTTTACCATGTCAGTTAATTCTTATTCAGCTTTATTTAGATTGTCACGTTTTTATGATCGCATGGAAGAAGGCAAGGAAGGCGTCAGACGGCTAATGGAATTATTTTCAGCTAAAAGTGATTTAGTGGTAAAGAAAAATGCCATTAAACCTTGTGATGTCATCGGTCAGATTGAATTTAAAGAGGTAACGTTTAACTACGGTGGTTCTAAAAAATCAGCTTTAAATAAAGTTAGTTTTAAAATTGAAGCCGGTAAAATGACTGCTTTAATTGGTCCTTCTGGTGGCGGTAAAACCACAATTGCTCGTTTAATTTATCGTCACTATGATCCACTCGGGGGGCAAGTTTTACTCGATGGTCATGATTTACGAGATTATGATTTATATGGTTTTCGTCGTTTTCTAGCGATTGTGCCTCAGGAAGTGGAAGTGTTTGATGTTTCAGTTCGAGAAAATATTGCTTACGCTAAACCAGATGCGACCCAAGCTGAAATTGAAGCAGCGGCTAAAACGGCTAATGCTCATGAGTTTATAAATAAACTAGATAAGGGTTATGATACTTTAGTTGGCGAACGAGGAATTAAATTATCGGGCGGTCAACGTCAACGTTTAGGTATCGCTCGCGCCCTTTTAGCTAATCCAAAGGTTTTAATTTTTGATGAAGCCACTTCTAATTTAGATAGTCAGAGTGAGGCTTTAATTAAAGATGCGATGGCTAAAATTGCTAAGAATCGAACCACGATTGTGATTGCCCATCGACTGAGCACTATTAAAAAGGCGGATAAAATTATTGTTCTCGAAGAAGGTGAAGTGGTCGAAGAAGGGAGTCACTTAGAATTAGCTCATATTAAAGGGGGCCTATATTCGAAGTTACTGAAGTTACAGGAACTTGGGGAAATAAAAGAGTAAATCATTAAAAAAGGTCACTTAAGTGCTTAAAAGCAGTAGACTTTGGCCTTTTTTTTCGATATAATATCTTGGTATGTTAGATATCAAACGAAACGTAAAATTAGCTTCTTATACGACTTTGCACATTGGTGCGGCCGCTGAGTTTTTTGCTGTTATCAAAAGTCGGGAAGATTTAGATGAAGCAATTCTTTGGGCCAAAGATAATAACCAAGAAATTTTTGTCTTGGGCGGCGGATCTAATCTACTGATTACTTCTAAAATTAAAGGTTTGGTTATAAAGAATGAAATTGCAGGCACACAGATAACCGCGGAAACCAAGGATACAGTTTGGTTAACCGGTAACTCCGGAGAAGTCTGGTCTAAATTTGTTCATCAAGCAGTCTCTCATAACTTATACGGTTTAGAGAATTTATATTTAATTTATGGCACGGTGGGGGCGGCGCCAGTTCAAAATATCGGTGCCTACGGTGTAGAGTTGTGTGATGTCTTTGACTCACTCTTAGCGATTGATTTAAAAACGGGTAAAGAAAAAATATTTAAATTAGCTGATTGTAAGTTTGGCTATCGTGATAGTGTCTTTAAAAATAAATTGAAAGGTAAGTATTTTATTTATCAAGTTACGGTTAAGTTATTAAAAAAATCCAATTTTAAAATTGATTACGCCGATATTAAAACGGAACTTCAAAATAAAAAGATTAAAAAACCGAATTTAACTCAAGTTATTGCGGCGATTTTTAAAGTTAGAAATTCAAAATTACCCAATCCTAGTAAGTTAGCTAATGCCGGTTCTTTTTTTAAGAATCCAGAACTTAGTGTTAGCCAATTTAAAAAGTTAGAAAAAAAATATCCCGATATAAAAAGTTTTGCTTGTGGTAAAAAAGTGAAAATTCCAGCCGCTTGGTTAATTGAACAAGCTGGATTTAAAGGTAAGAAATTTGGACCAGTTAGTATGTATGAAAGACAAGCTTTGATTTTAGTAAATCATGGCGGGGCCACCGCGACTCAAGTGTTACGTCAGGTTGACCGGGTACAATCAGCTGTGTTAAAACAATTTAGTATCAAATTAGAGCCAGAAGTAAACATTATTTAATTTTAAACTTATGACCGCTAACGAACTCCGTCAAAAATATTTAGATTTTTTTAAAGGGAAAGGCCATGCCATTATCTCTTCGGCGTCTTTGATTCCCGAAAATGATTCAACCTTACTTTTTACTAATTCTGGCATGTTTCCTTTGGTCCCTTATTTATTGGGCGAAACTCATCCGGCTGGTATTAGATTAACTGATAGTCAAAAATCATTTCGAACTGAAGATATTGATGAAGTGGGCGACTCTCGTCATAATACTTTTTTTGAAATGTTGGGTAATTGGTCACTAGGCGATTATTTTAAAAAAGAACAACTCGAATGGTGGTTTGAATTTTTAGTCAATGAACTTAAAATGGATCCTAGTCGTTTATATCAAAGTGTTTATGCTGGCAGTGCTGACGGCAAAATTTCTAAAGATGACGAAGCTATCGAGATTTTAAAAAATATTTTTACTAAATATAATATTTCTTCGGAAGAAGGTCCGGTGACAACTGGTAAAGGTGACCTTGGGTCAGGGGAACCTTGCGATTTTTCTAAACAAAGAATTTTTGCTTATCGAGATAAGAACTGGTGGAAACGGGGCGATACTGTTGGTGAACTCGGCGGACCAGACAGTGAAACTTTTTATGATACTGGTAAGGAGCACAACCCAACTTATGGTAAATATTGTCATCCTAATTGTGATTGCGGTAAATTTTTAGAAATTGGTAATTCCGTTTTCATGCAATATCAAAAAGCGGTTGATGGTTGGCAAGAACTTAAAAATAAAAATGTTGATTTTGGTGGTGGTTTAGAACGCATTCTAATGGTTTGCGAAGCTCAAAATAGTATTTTTAAAACCGATTTATTTACTCGAATTATTTCTAAGATTGAAGACTTGTCGGGCAAAAAATATGCTGATGATATCAAAGCTTTTGAAGTAGTAGCTGATCATATTAAATCAGCGACTTTTGTTGTTGGCGATGATAATGGTGTTTCGCCATCTAATACCGATCAGGGTTATATTGTTCGTCGCTTACTTCGTCGAGCAATTCGTTATGGTCGTCAGTTAGGCATTACTAAAGACATGTGGACCAAGGAAGTGGCTCAAGTAGTTATTACTGATTATAAAGATACTTATCCGGAACTGGGCCGCAATCAATTATTTATCGAAGAAAATTTTGATAAAGAAGAAGAGAAGTTTAATCGCACCTTAGAAAATGGTTTAAAAGAATTTAATAAAATTAGTGGTGATATTGATGGCGTGATGGCTTTTAATTTATATCAAAGCTATGGCTTTCCGGTGGAGATTACTGAAGAGTTAGCTTTAGAGAAGGGTATTAAGGTTGATAAAGCTGGTTTTGCCGCTGAGCTAACTAAACATCAAGAATTGTCACGTACGGCTTCAGCCGGTAAGTTTAAGGGTGGCTTAGCTGATAGCAGTGAAGCGACCACTAGATTACATACCGCCGCTCATTTACTGCTAGCCGCTTTGCGTCAAGTTTTGGGAGACAGTGTCTTTCAAAAGGGAAGTAATATTACGGCCGAACGTTTGCGTTATGATTTTTCTTATCCGGAAAAAATGACTCCAGAGCAAATTAGCACGGTGGAGCAGATCGTAAATCAGGCCATCACTCAGAAAATCGATGTGACTTTTGAAGAAATTAGTTTAGAGGAAGCTAAAAATACGGGTGCGATGGGGGTCTTCGACTCAAAATATGGCGAAAAAGTTAAAGTTTACACAATTGCCAATGTTTCTCGAGAAATTTGTGGTGGTCCTCACGTAAATAACACCGGAGAATTGGGTCATTTTTCAATTACTAAAGAAGAATCCTCGAGTTCTGGGGTTAGACGTATCAAAGCCACCCTGTCTTAATTCGAAAGATTAATCAATTAGCCGTCAATCTATTGACAAGCATCAAACTTATCTCTATAATAATTCCATATCAAGATGTCAAAATATAAATTAATATTTTTACCAAGAATTGATAAGGCATAAAAAGTCTATATCAAATTTTTTTTGTCTTAATGTCAAAACGTACCAAAGATAAAACTAAAAGTGAGACCGAAACGATGAATGCGAAAGATTTCATCGAAATTCAGGGCGAAGTTGAAGAACTTATGCCTGCCGCTACTTTTAAAGTTGTACTCGAGAACGGTCATGAAATTTTAGCCCATTTATCGGGTAAGATGCGAATGAATAAAATTCGTCTTTTGCCAGGTGACCGGGTTAAGGTCCAGATTAGCCCCTACGACCTTACAAAGGGAAGAATCGTGTACCGTATGTAAATATAGAAAGGGAGTTCCCCGATTCCCGACGAGTAGATTTAATAAATTTATAAACGCATTATGAAAGTAAGAGCCAGTGCAAAACCAATTTGTAAAGATTGCAAGGTAGTACGCCGCGAAGGCATCGTGCATGTTATTTGCAAAAACCCTAAACATAAACAAAGACAAGGATAAATAAGGAAGCGAATGGGCTGAGTTTTTTAGAACCCAGACCTTTGAGCTTAAAAAATTATGGCTATTAGAATTGCAGGTGTTAATATTCCAATGGAAAAGAAAGCAATGATTGCTTTAACTTATATTTTCGGTATCGGTAATACCCGTTCCCAGAAGATTTTGGTTGACGCTAAGGTTGATCCAGAAACTCGTATGAAGGATCTTAAAGAAACCGAAGTCAATGTTCTTCGTGAAATCATTGAAAAAAAGTTTATTGTTGAAGGTGATCTTCGTCGTGAAGTTTCCAGCAACATCAAACGTTTGAAAGAAATAAATTGTTATCGAGGAACTCGCCACACTAAGCATTTGCCTTTACGTGGACAGAGAACCAAAACTAACAGCCGCACGGTTCGTGGTAATAAACGCGTTACTGCTGTTAGCGGTAAAGCTAAGGCTGGCCTTAAGACTTAAACCATTTAGTTTTTTATCTCTCTGATAAAATGATCTAATTTTATAAACTATGTCTGATGAAAAGAAACAATTGGATGAAGAAATTACTCCAGTTATAAAAGAAAATACTTCAGTTGAAGCACCAGCGGCCGATGAGGCAGTTGAAATTCAAACTGAACTTGATAAAGAAGACCGAGAAGAACTTGCTCGTGGTTTTTCAATGGATTCAGCTGATGAAGAATTGCCTGAAGAAATTAAGCAGAAACTTGAAAAAAACAAACAAGCTCGGGCTAAAAAGAAATTAGTTAAAAAACGCAAAAAAAAGACTGATAAAATAGTAAAAATCGGTCGTGCTTATATTAACGCTACCTATAACAACACCATGATTTCCTTAACTGATAATAATGGTGACGTGATTTCTTGGGCTAGTGCTGGTATGGCTGGATTTAAGGGTGCTAAAAAAGCGACTCCTTATGCTTCCCAGATTATTACTAAGATTGCTTGTCAGAAAGCCAAGGAAGAATATGGCTTAGAAGAAGTTAGCGTATTTGTTTCTGGTGTCGGTACCGGTCGTGAGGCTGCTATCCGTGCCTTAAATGCTAATGGTTTGAATGTGACCTCTATTAAAGATACTACTCCAGTGCCTCATAACGGTTGTCGTCCTAAGAAACCAAGACGCGTTTAATTTATTTAAGTAATCCACGAAATATATATGGGAAAAAATTTAGAACCACAATGCAAACAATGTCGCCGAGCTGGCGAAAAGCTCTTCCTTAAGGGGGAACGTTGTTTATCAGCTAAATGTGGGATTATCAAACGTAATACTATTCCAGGTTTTCATGGTCCTAAGGGCCGTAAACGTTTATCCGACTTCGGTTTACAATTGGCTGAAAAACAAAAAGCTAAGAAATATTATAATTTACTTGAAAAGCAATTCCATTTAACTTTCGAGAAAGCTCAGAAGAAAGCTGGTGATGCTGGTAAAAATTTCTTAAGACTTTTAGAAACTCGTTTAGATAATACTGTTTATCGTTTAGGTCTAGCGACTTCTCGTTATCAATCACGTCAAATTGTGAGTCATGGACATATTACCGTTAATGATAAAAAAGTAGATATTGCTTCTTTTATTGTTAAGCCAGGTGATGTAGTTGGTATCAGAAAACAAAGTGTGACTAATCGTTTCTTTAAAACTACTTTAGAAAGAAAGAACGTTGAACGTCCAAGTTGGTTAAATTGGGATGCTACTTTAAAGAGCGGCAAAGTTTTACACGAACCAGTTGACACTGATTTACCAGCTAATTTAAATGTACAGATTATTATTGAGTATTATTCCAAATAATTATTAGCCACATGTTCTTTTGCCAGATTTTTTCTGGCGGCAATGTGACAATAGCAAAATATGCAAAACATCGCTTTACCTAAAAAAATAGAATTCAAAGCGGGTAACACATCCGGTGAAGGTCAAATAATTGTTGAACCTTTATATGCTGGATATGGTATGACACTTGGCAATTCTTTGCGTCGTGTCTTGTTATCCTCATTGCCTGGTGCTGCTGTTATTGGTGTTAAGATCAAAGGAGTTAGTCATGAATTTATGGCACTTCCTGGTCTTAAAGAAGATATCTTAGAAGTTATTTTAAATTTAAAACAATTACGTCTTAAGATGTTTACCGAAGAAGAAGTCACTCTAACTTTAAAAGCTAAAGGCATGGGTGAAATTACAGCTGCTAATATTGAAAAGAACAGTGATGTCGAAATTGCAAATCCAGAACTTCTTATTGCAAGCTTAACTGAAGCTTCAGCTTCACTTGAAATGGAAATTTTAGTTAAGGAAGACCGCGGTTACAAGATGTCTGAAGGCGGTAAACGTGATAACGAAATTGGTTATATCGAAATTGATTCAATTTTTTCTCCAGTGTTGTCTGTTAGTATCGATGTCGAGAGTGCTCGTGTCGGTAAAATGACTAACTGGGATAAACTTGTTTTAAATATAAAGACTGATAAAACAATTACTCCGGAAGAAGCGTTTGAACAATCGGTTAAAATTTTAGTCGATCAATTTTCTGCTTTGCTTCCTGGTGCTTTAGCTATACCTGCCCCGGTCGTAGAAGAAGTTGCCGCTGAAGTTTTACCAGAAGAAGAGGAAGCTATCATTGAAGATGTAAAGCCTGTTAAAAAAAGGGCTAAAAAATAATTAAGCATTCAGCACGAAAATATGAGACACAGAAATAAAAATAAAATTTTGGATAGAAAGAAAGGGCCACGTGAACTTATGTTACGTAACCTAGCTTCTAGTATTATCCTTTATGAAAAAGTAAAAACAACTCGAGCCAAAGCGGCTGCCGTTCGTCCTTTAGTAGAAAAGTTAATTACTATCTCTAAAGCTCAAGATTTAAATGCTCGTCGTAATTTACTAGAGGTTTTATTACAGAAAAATGCTGTTTTAAAAGCGATGGAAGTTTTAGGCGCTCGTTATAAGGAACGTGCTGGCGGTTATACTCGAACTATTAAACTTGGTGCTCGTCAAGGTGATGGCGCTGAAATGGTTCAAATTGAGTTGGTTTAGTTAAATAAATTCGTTTAGACTTATGAAAAACATTGAAAGAAAATTACATAAAATAGACGCTACCGATCAAGCTATCGGCCGTATGGCTAGTCAAATTGCCATTCTACTTCGTGGTAAAAATAAACCGGAGTATGAACCATATTTGGACTTAGGTGACATCGTAGAAGTTTCAAATATTGAAAAAGTTAAATTTACCGGTCGTAAATTTGAACAGAAAAATTATTTTTCTTTCACCGGTTACGTTGGTGGTTTGAAGACTAGAAAAATGTCGGAAATCTTTTCTAAAAAACCAGGTGAAATTTTACACCGAGCCGTTAAACAGATGTTACCGCCAACTAGGCTTCGTAACGATATGATGAAACGTCTTGTTATCAAATAATTTTGTATAACCAAATAAATTAATTTTATGTCCGAGAAAAAAACCGTAAAAGAAAAGGAAATCAAGCCAGAAGTTGAAAAAACTGAAAGCGTTGAATTTACCGGTAAATATATTAAAGCCATTGGTCGTCGTAAGACTTCAGTTGCTCAAGTTCGTCTTTTTACTGAAGGCGCTAAAGGAGCCGTTGTTGTTAACGGCATGAAGCTTAATAAATATGTTAATAACGACTTAGCAGCGGTTGCTATGCAAGCGATGAAGGCTACTAGCCATACTCGTGATATTAATGTATCTATTATTGTTAAAGGCGGTGGTACTATTGGTCAAGTTGAAGCCATGCGTCATGGTATTGCTCGTGCTATTTTGATTTTTGAACCAGAATCACGTGAAGCCTTAAAAGTTAACGGTTTCTTAACTCGTGATCCTAGAGCCAAAGAAAGAAAAAAGCCAGGTTTAAAGGGTGCTCGAAAAGCTCCTCAATGGTCAAAACGTTAATCTTTACCTCATTTCAAATATTTCAAGAAAGTCCCATTACTGGGGCTTTTTTGTTATCTATTGACACAATATAATTAATGTGTTAGAATAATTCACAGAAATAAAGTCCCTTGAAAAATAGATTTTTGATTAATAAAATTAGTTGGCTTGAGCTTGTAAATTTTTATTAGCTTTTAAACAATTAATTTTATTAATTTAAAAACTTAAGAAGATGTTTAAAAATGTTATGAAAGGTATTGGTGCCTTAGTTGGTATCATGGTTATTGCTGCTGCTATCGGTTGGTTTTCAATGGGTAACGAATTCTTTATGTTTAAAGTCTTTGCTCCGAAAATGGAACAGGTTAGACGTCAAACCGTTGAAGAATCAAAAGCTTACAGAGACGGCATGGTTCAGGAATTGCAAAATATGCAATTTGAATACATTAAAGCTGATTCAGTTCACAAAGCCGCTTTAGCTTCAGTAATTTTACACCGGGCTGCAAATTTTAAAGAAGGAGATTTACCGACAGATTTACATGACTTTATCGAAAAACTGAAAAAAGACATTCATTAAAAACAAAACAAAAAAAAGAATTAAATTAAGTATCAATTAAAAAAACAGATTCAAGATGAAAAAGACTTTAAGTTATTTCATGGTTATGTTTTCCGTGTTAGTAATGTTTACTTCTTGTGACGGAACTCCGAGCAGTGACGATGTACAACGTGTTGCGCAGGAAAAAGTTTTAGCTGAAGGAACCGCAGCGGTTCCAATACCAGGTATAAAAAATTTCCGCGAAAAAAGACTTTTAAAAGACATTTATGAACGCCGTGATCAAAATGGTTTAGTTACTTATACTTATGTTTATTCTGAGATGCAGGGTAAATATACTTATATTGGTCAATCAATTGGTT
>Ga0302215_10000498_pt1 | contig 29006 bp, 24 predicted proteins | sample II_Fen_N3_1_FD_194580 | JGI IMG/M metagenome (GOLD analysis project Ga0302215, IMG submission 194580) | Peat permafrost microbial communities from Stordalen Mire near Abisko, Sweden - II_Fen_N3_1 | ecosystem: Environmental > Terrestrial > Soil > Wetlands > Permafrost | place: Sweden: Abisko... | reverse complement strand
AGATATGCCTGAATCTTTTAAAAAATGATTCTCTCAAAGCAAGTATCAAAGGAAAAAGAAAAGCGGCTGGTTGGGAGAATAGCTATTTGCTCCAACTCATAAAATTTTAATGCGTCAGCCCTGATTGAAGGGTTAGATTATTTTGATAATTTGAATAATTACTTTGAAAAAACAAGTTCATTGTTAACTGATGATGGTAAACTTATTTTGACCTATACAAATCCTGATAGTTGGAGGTACTTTCTACGGAAACTTAAACATTGGAGAAATGGCCCTCTTAAATACAATCACATAAAACTAAATGAACTCAATCATATTTTACAAAAATACAATTTGGAAATTAATAATATGTCAGGGTTTAATTGGCTACCATTGCCTCTTACTTCAAATAGTAGATTAGTTCTCTTTTTTGGATTAATTGAGAAAGTATTTAGACTTGATAAATGGTATTCTCAAAGTCCTTGGATATTAATGTCAATAAAAAAAGTGGCTAGTAATTGAATTGAATACTGGTATGACTGGATTTTAAATACAAAAAACGACATAGTCTAAGTCTATATAGATCTTGCAATTTAAGGTTAATCTAAATAACGCGTTTTAAATAATTATGAGAAAAATATATTTACTCTTGTATTATGGCTTTGCTCAGTATTTGCCAAAGTCAACCAGACCAATGGGAAAGTTATCTATGATTATTCGTAGATTTTTGTGCACTAGGATTTTGACAACTTGTGGAGCTAAAATTAATGTTGAAAATGGTGTTTATTTTGGAAATGGAAAAGATTTAAATGTCGGTTTTGAAGTTGGTTTAAGTTCAAGATTTAAAATATTAAATCGAATAGTTACTATTGGAAATTATGTAATGATTGGAGAAGATACATTGATTTTAGGCGGAGCACATAAATTCGACCGAATTGATGTTCCTATTGGTCATCAGGGAGCTCTGGGGAAAACATATTTGGAAATAAGTGATGACGTTTGGATTGGGGTTAGGGTTCTAATTTTACCCGGTTGTAAGCATATTGGGAAAGGGGTTATTATTGGAGCAGGATCGGTAGTTACGAAAGATATTCCGGACTATGCTATTGTGGGAGGGAATCCGGCAAAGGTGATTAAATATAGAGAAGTTAGTAGTTGACAATTGATAGTTGACAATTGATAGTTGAAAGAATAAGGAGATGAAATTCATAATTCATAACTCCATCCATAACTAACTTCCTTTATTCATTGCTAAACGTTTTTCGGGATTAATTATTAATTTTGCAGTAAAATATAATGGGGCTCGGTCCTGTAAACGATACATGGTTGTATACAATTCGATAGATGACATAAATTTACAGCAGTGGAACGAACTTATTCGGGTTTCTTCGACTGCTTCTTTTTTTCAAACGGAAGAGTGTTACCGTTTTTTTGACTCACTTTCATTTTTAAAGCCTTTTGTACTTGGAGTTTCTGAAAACAATGTACTAACCGGTGTGGTTTGTGGATATATTATAGCAGATGGTAATCCGATAAAAAGGTTTTTAAGTCGTAGGGCTATTATTTGTAGTGGCCCGGCGTTGCATCCTGATGTTAGCGAGGACGCATTGCTTGCTCTCTTAACTGCAACACGAACCCACCTGCAATTTAAAAGCATATATACTGAATTTAGGAACTATACTGATTATGCGGGTTATAAAGCTGTTTTTGAAAGGGCAGGCTTTTGTTATCTACCGCATATGAACTTTCATGTACTTACACCCAGTGTTGATGGTGCTTTGAAGCAGCTTAATACAACTAAGAGGAGGGATGTGCGGGTTACAAAGAAAAATGGTACCGACTGGTTCGAGTCTAAAAGTCAGGATGATTTGGTGGAATTTTACAAGGAGCTTGAATTACTTTATAAAACTAAGGTAAAAACTCCGTTATTTCCATTTGAGTTCTTTGAGAGATTGATTCAGTTACCGCATGGACATTTTTTTGTTGTAAAGCATGAAGGACGTGTGATTGGTGGCAGCATTTGTGTGGAGCTAGAAGATCGTATATTGTACGAGTGGTTTGTATGTGGGCTTGATGGTTTGATAAAGAATGTCTACTCATCCACTGTGGCCACTTGGGCAGGTATTGAATTTGCTGCAGAAAGAGGGTTTAGTCATTTTGACATGATGGGAGCGGGTAAACCGAATGAGGATTATGGTGTGAGGGAGTTTAAGTCGAAATTTGGAGGAGAATTGCTTGAACTCGGGCGTTTTCAGGCAATAAATCAGAAATTACTTTATAAAACAGGGAAAATGGGGGTTGATTTTTATAAGAATGTGGGGAGGAAAAATACGGAGAAAAGAAAGTTGAAGATTGACAATTTAACCTATTATAAGTTGTATGCTGAAATAAAAAGCGAAGAATGGGTTGATTTGCTTTCCAATAGTTCCGGTAGTAGCTTTTTTCAAACACCGGAGTGTTTTGATTTCTATTTAAAAAATAGCTTTTTGGAGCCTTTTGTATATGGTGTTTCGGAAGGTGGGAAGTTGATGGGGTTGGTTTGTGGCTATATTGTGTCAGAAGGAAACCCTTTGAGAAAGTTTTTAAGCCGAAGGGCAATTGTGCCGGGTGGTGTGCTGATACACCAACAGGCAAAGCCCGAGATTGTAGAACAATTATTAGAATTGACCAAAAAAGAACTTAGCTCTAAAGCTATTTATCTGGAAATTAGAAATTATACTGATTTTGAATTGTATAAACCGACATTTAAGGACTGTGATTTTGACTATCTTCCACATTTGAATTTCCATTTAGCAACTACGAATGCGGATGAGGTTAGCAAAAAACTAAGTTCCAGTAAGCGCAGGCAAATAAAGCAGTCGCTGAGCAATGGTGCTGCATGTAAAGTTGCCGACTCTGAACAAGAACTACTTGAATTTTATGATATTCTGAAAGAGCTCTACAGCCAAAAAATTAAATTACCTTTGTTTTCAATAGATTTCTTTCGTGAATTTCTGCATTCGGAAATAGGAAAGATATTGGTGGTAAAGTATAACGATAAGGTAGTAGGAGGTATATTGTGTGTATTTTATACTAAAAAGGTGCTGTACGAATGGTTTGTGTGCGGTTTGGATAATGTAGATAATAATGTATATCCATCGGTTTTAGCTACTTGGGGTGGAATAGAGTATGCCATGAATAATGGCTTTGAATACTTCGACTTTATGGGAGCCGGTAAACCAAATGAAGGATATGGTGTAAGGGAGTTTAAGTCGAAATTTGGTGGTGAACTGGTAGAGCATGGAAGATTTCTACACATAATAAACAAACCACTGTATTCGCTTGGTAAAGCGGGGGTCCGCTATTTAAAAAAACGTAAGTGATGAAATCATATAATAACTTTTCAAAGGTAGAACATACTCTTTTTACACGATTAAAGTTTAAAGTGTGTTTGTCGTTAGCTCGCTCGTTTCCGTTGAACTCGGTTCGTGTAAAGGCATTGCGCTTTTGTAATTTTAAGGTTGGAGAAAATGTATATATAGGACCAGACCTGATAATTGTGATTTCGAACTATAACCAAAGCGATAAGCTGGAGATCGGGGACAGAGTGTCTATTGGTCCCAGGGCTACTTTTGTGCTGGATTCTGATGCCAATTGGTCTCGTATTAATCAAAAAATTAAGCCTAAACATGGTTCAGTGAAAATAAATAACGACTCGTGGTTAGGTGCGAATGTTACGCTTTTGCCGGGAGTGGAAGTAGGTGAGGAGTCGATGATTGGAGCCGGTTCAGTTGTTACTAAAAATGTTGAGGCCGGTTCGGTTTATGCAGGTGTACCTGCCCGGTTTATAAAGAAAGTTGAAGAAGCATGAAGGTATTATTTCAGTTGAGTCATCCCGCACATTTTCATTTGTTTAAGAATGTGATTAAAAATCTGGAACAAAAAGGGCATACCACTTTTGTTCTGATTAAAACAAAGGATGTATTGCAAGATCTTTTAGATAATGCAGGTATAAACTACTATAACATATTACCCAAGGGACGTAAGAACTCGAAACTAAGTATGCTGTGGGGTATGTTTGTGCGTGATTACCGTATGTGGCGGTTTTCGCTCAAAAATAAACCGGATATATATATAGGATCTACTGTAGAAGTAGCACATATGGGTTGGTTGTTGGGAAAGCATTCTATTATTGCCGGCGAAGATGATGCAGCAGTGGTACCCGCTTTTGGAATGTTTGCGCACTCATTTGCGAAAGAGTTTTTGAGCCCAATTTGTTGTAACAATGGTAAGTTTGATTCAAAATCGATAAAATATAATAGTTATCATGAACTGGCTTACTTGCACCCGAATCATTTTGTTGCCGACAAGCAAATTGTAGAGAAGTATTTTCCTACTGATAAGCCTTATTTCCTGATACGTTTTGCAAAGCTAACAGCTCATCACGATGATGGGATAAGAGGAATAAATACTCAGATTGCTGAGAGAATTATTGAAAAACTGTTGCCTCATGGCGATGTGTATATTACTTCGGAACGTGAATTGGAACCTCAGTTTGAGAAATATAGGATTAAAATCAATCCGCTTGATATGCATCATATAATGGCTTTTGCCGAAATATATATTGGTGATAGTCAGACCATGGCTGCCGAAGCGGCTGTATTGGGTGTTCCGTTTATACGATTTAATGATTTTGTGGGACGTATAGGCTATCTGAAGGAATTGGAAGAAAAGTATGAGCTCGGTTTTGGTGTGACAGCCGACAGAGCCGACATATTACTTGAAAAAATAGATTACTTAGTAGCATTGAATAACCGAAGGGAAGTTTTTCAGCAACGAAGAGCTAACATGCTTTCGGAAAAAATAGATTATGCTCAGTTTCTGACATGGTTTGTTGATAGTTATCCTGAAAGTTCACAAACAATGAAAACCAATCCTGACTATCAATATCGGTTTAAGTGATAGTGTTAACCATTAAGACACTAAGGATTCAATCCCGATAGTTATCGGGGCACGAAGTTTTTTTTATAAATATAGGTTACTAAGGAGGGCGTCTAAAAAGAAATAAGAACGCAAATTACGCAAAAACCGCAAATCGGCACGAAATATAAATTGTTGATATATTTGTGTTTATGGAAATGGTATTTGTGAAAATTTGTGCTATTCGCGTCCTTTGTGGATATTTGATGATACTAAAATTTGTATATTTATCTTTGCGTCCTTTGCGTTTAACTATATTTTGACAATAAATATCCTAACTTAAGTAATTGTAATAATGAAATGTCGTATTTCCTAAAAAACAAGAACAACCACATAGTTATATATAGTAACATAGTTGCACAGTAGAGTTAATACATAATTTTACGAGAATAATGGCTTAATTTTGAGTTGACATAGAACCATATAGCCACATATCTTACATAAACTGTAGGTAACTATGTTTTCTATGCATTCTTAAAATTCCCATGTGTTGCTATGTTACTATATATAACTATGTGGTTGAAAAATGCGACATTATATCTTTCTTGTTACTTATATAATGACTATTGTAAATGAATATATTATTTGACATTGCACATCCGGCTCATGTTCATGTTATTCGAAATGCTTATTTCGAGTTGACTAAACGTGGTCATAAAGTGTATGTTACGGTTAAAGATATTCCTTCTGCCATTGCTTTGCTCGATAAATATGGCATTCCATATACCTATTTGGGTGGGAAAAAAGATAGTCTGCTGGGTAAAGTTGTTTTGCAGTTGATGTATAATGTGAAAGTATGGTGGCTGGTAGTGATGAAAAATATTGATGTGGCGTTTAGTTCATCCATCACACCGCCTTATATATCAAGAATATCAAAGATGCATTCTATTATTTTTGATGATGATGACGATGCTGTAGAACCGCTGTTTGTAAAATACGGCCATCCTTTTTCTGATGTAGTGTTGAGTCCTGCTTGTGCGGTACGTGCAACTAATAAGCTAATTCCCTATAGTGGCTATCACGAATTAGCTTATCTGCACCCAAACTGGTTTACACCAGACCCAGACATTCTCAATGAAATAGGATTAAAACCGGGTGAAACTTATTTTGTACTGCGTTTTAATGCTTTTAAGGCGCATCACGATGTAGGAGTAAAAGGATTATCGATTGAAAATAAACGTGAGCTGATTGCTTTTTTGGCGAAAAAAGGGAGAGTATTTATTACTACTGAACGAAATATAGATGAAGAATTTAAAAAGTATCAGTTACTTTTGTCGCCCGAAAAGGTACATTCGCTTATCTATTATGCAACTATGCTGATAGGTGATAGTCAAACAATGACTTCGGAGGCTGCTGTACTCGGTACACCGGCTATTCGGAGTAATACATTTGTTGGACAGATTTCTTATTTGGAGGAAGAGGAGCATACTTACGGATTGACTTATGGCTTTTTACCGAATGATTTTGATGCATTGCGGACAAAAGTGGAAGAACTTTTGTTATTGCCTGATTTAAAGGAAATATGGCAACAGCGTCGCGAGAAGATGCTTAATGATAAGATTGATGTAACTGCTTTTTATGTGTGGTTTATTGAGAATTATCCTAAAAGTGCTGAAGTGATGAGAGAAAATGCCGATTATCAATATAGGTTTAAATAGTTGACAATTGATAGTTGGTTGCTTATTATTATCATTGTTATTTTGATAATTGTAATTAACTAAAGCGTTATACTGCTGTAAACTATAGACCATAGACTACAAACTACTTACTATAAATTAGTATATATGACTAAATTAATTCTTGTTGCCGGTGCGCGACCTAATTTCATGAAAATTGCACCTTTGATGCATGCGCTGAAAGATCATAAGAGTATTCAACCAATTTTGGTGCATACCGGACAACACTATGATGTGAAAATGTCAGGACAATTTTTTGATGAACTGAACATCCCGGCTCCCGATATGAATCTTGAAGTTGGCTCAGCTAGTCATGCAGTTCAGACTGCTCGCATTATGGAAGGATTTGAACAGGTTTGTTTGAAAGAAAATCCTGATTTTGTGCTTGTGGTTGGTGATGTCAACAGTACTGCGGCTTGCACGTTAGTGGCTTCAAAAATGGGTATAAAAACGATACATTATGAAGCGGGGTTGCGAAGTAACGATCGTACCATGCCCGAAGAGATAAATCGCTTGGTGACAGATGCTATTTGCGATATTTTTATCACTACCAGTGTGGATGCCGATGAGAACCTGTTGCGTGAAGGAATTCCTGCTGAGAAAATTCATATGTTGGGTAACCTGATGATTGACTCTCTGGTGGCTCAAATGCCAAAAGCTCAAAATACTGAACTGAAATTTGATTTGCTTAACAGAGATAAATCAATTCAACTAGGTGAGGAGTTTAAAGCTGGTCAGTATGGTGTACTTACATTTCATCGTCCCGGAAATGTTGATGATGTAGAGAGTTTGACTAAGCTTGTAAAATTATGGGGGCAAATTTCGGAACAAATACCGTTGGTGTTCCCAGTTCATCCACGTACTTACAAAAATATCGTTCAGTTTGGTTTACAGCCTATAATCGACAGTTACCCTCATCTCTTTTTTATTGAGCCACTTGGTTATTTACAATTTATTCATTTGGTAAGTTGCGCCGGGTTTGCGCTAACCGATTCGGGCGGTATTCAGGAAGAAACAACTTTTTTGAATATTCCTTGTTTAACAGTAAGACCTAATACAGAACGCCCGGTAACAGTGTGGGAGGGAAGCAATAAATTGATTAAAACTGACGAAATGGTTGCGGAAGTGGAATTGATTATTGCCGGCAAAGGTAAACACGGTACTACACCTAAGTACTGGGACGGAAAAACGGCAGAAAGAATTGTAGAATTGGTGGGGAGTTTGTAGTTGACAGTTATTGGTTATTATTGGTTATTAGTTATTGGTGGTTGATAGCTAATGGTTAAATGGATGTTTGGGTGGTTATGAGAGATTTTTCGCTAACAATATATACTAAACTTTTGCAGGCGTTGAAGCAGGCTGGGTATGCTTTTTACACCTTTGAGGATTGGTGTGACGGACATGCCCGGGGGCGGTTTGTGATTTTACGTCACGATGTAGATTTAAAAGCAGAAAACTCTCTGGCGACAGCTCGCATAGAGGCTGAGTTGGGAGTCCGTGCCAGCTATTATTTTCGGGTTGTGCCGCAAAGTAATCAACCGGAGATTATACGTGCAATTGCCAATTTGGGTCATGAAATAGGATACCATTACGAAGACTTGTCGCTATTTAATGGTGATGCTGAAAAATCAATCGAGCATTTTAAGACACAGCTAGCTCATTTTCGCCAGTTTTATCCGGTTCGTACCATTTGTATGCACGGTAGTCCCACTTCGAAATGGGATAATAAGGATCTTTGGAATAAATACAACTACCGGGATTATGAAGTTGTTGGAGAACCGTATTTTGATTTTTTGAATAATGAAACAGTTCAAGGAGTGAGTTATTTGACGGATACTGCCCGCATGTGGGACGGCGATAAATACAATGTGAGGGATAAACGAACGAATCTTGATGCAGACAACCAACATGTCAGCATCCATTCTACTGCTAATTTTGTTAATTGGTTGAGCTCTAAACCAACTAATAATATTTTGATGATTACTACACATCCTCAGCGTTGGACGAATAATCTTAATCAATGGCTGGCTGAGTTGGTAATGCAAACCCTTAAAAATGCTATTAAGCGGCTAATTATTATCGGTCGTTCTTAATAGGATTTGTGACTAGTATTGGAAATAGGATTTGTATTTGTTTCATTTGAGCTTCACTGTTGTGTTAATTCATTGCTTTAGTCCATTATATAATCAAATACGCTGTCTTATTTAATAGATTTGTATGTAACAATTATGCAAATTCATTGTATTTTTGCATAAACTATTAAAAGTGATGTCGAAATTATATAAACCTACCACCATTTACTTTATTGTAGACACATTGTTGCTTTTGCTAAGCTTTTATGTGGTCTTAGACTGGTTTCCGCTTACTACCCAAACTCCATTTGATAAATACTCATGGCCATCCTTCTATTTTTTTATAACCTGGGTGTTCTGCTCCTATATTTTAAACAGGTATAGACCCTTGCGAAAACAAAACTATTTCAAGGCTATATTGAAATTGTTTTACACAACTACTGTTGTATTCCTGATTTATTCTTCATTAATTCATTTTTTCTTTAAGCCTTATTCAGGGTTTGTGCTTTTGACTTTTTGCGTAGGAGTATTTGGTATAAATTATTTGTTTTTATCGTTTTATTCAGCTTATAGATTTGCTGTTGATTACAATGAAATTACCGATGAACCTTACGAAGAACGTCATAATGCTATTGTGAAACCGGCAGTTGATCTGGATGAAGATAGTTATCAGCAGTTATGTTCAACTGTTGTTGAAAATTGCGGAAGCAGGGCTTTTGACTTTTTGAGTCAAAATATGAATTTAGTGAGTGGCAATACCTATGTGTATATCAATAATACTGTCTCAAATTTAAAATTGACTCCTAACTATTTATTCTCAACTATTATTCAGCTGGAGCGATTGAACAATATGAGTGGGGTAAACGACAAGCTTTCTACTATTAATGAGAAATTGGCTGATAATGGTATTTTTGTGTGTTGTTTTGAATCGAAAAGTACACGTAAAAAGAAAATTTTACATAAATATCCAGTAGGAATAAATTATATTGTTTATGGGCTCGATTTCGTTTATAAACGGGTTATGCCCAAGATATTTATCACTCAGAATATTTATTATTTAATAACAAGAGGTAAAAACCGTATTTTTTCAAAAACTGAGGTACTGGGGCGCTTATACTGCTTTGGGTTTAAAATTATTAAAGAAAAAAAAGTTGGAGAACTTACTTATGTTATTGCTCAGCGAGTAAAACGTCCAGAATCTGTTCGCAAACGAATTTATGGCCCACTGATTCGTTTACGTAGATTTGGTAAGGACGGAATCCCATTTGAAGTCTATAAAATGCGAACTATGCACCCTTATTCGGAATATCTTCAGGGATATATTTATGAGCGAAATAGTCTGAAAGATGGTGGAAAATTCAATAAGGATATCCGGGTGACAACTACGGGTAAGTTTATGCGTAAATACTGGCTTGATGAGCTTCCAATGATAATAAACCTGTTGAAGGGTGAAATGAAATTGGTGGGTGTACGACCATTAAGTGCACACTATTTTAGCTTATACCGGAGGGAGTTACAGCAAAAACGAATTCATTACAAACCGGGATTATTACCTCCTTTCTATGCAGACATGCCCAAAACGCTTGACGAAATTCAGGAGTCGGAACTTAAATATCTTAGACTGTGTGAGAATAAAGGGACTTTTATTACTGATACTAAATATGTTTTTCTGATTCTGAGAAATATCATCATTAAGAAAGCGCGTAGTGGTTGATGTTTTAGTAGTTACAATCATTTAGTTCCAAGTTATAAGGCTGTCAATATGAATATTGCCTTAAAAAAACATATCATTAAATAATCCAAATTACTTAAACCAAGTTGAAATAGCCATTCTTAGCTAGTGATAGAATATTCTATTCATTATTGCAATTGCTTAGATTCTAAATTGAAGCAAATTGAGCAACCAAATTCTCCCACAAATTTGTCAGTAAAATGTACTTATCTGACAATTCCCGTATATCCGCTAGTGCTTTGAATAAGCTCGAAAATTTTATCTGGTCTCAATTCTTCTTCGTCGCGATGAGAAACGTAAATAATAGCTATTTGTTTTTCTGCAGCAATGGCATTTACCATTTCAATAAAAAGACTACTGTTTTCATCGTCAAGTTCAATGGTAGGCTCGTCGAGAATAAGCAGTGGCGGATGTTTTACCATGGCTCGTGCCACCATTACCATACGTTGCTGCCCTACAGAAAGATTTTGGAACGATTTATTGTGAAATGAAGGCCCGAGCATTTCAACCCATGCTTTTGCCATGTCTTTTTGTAAGTCAGTGGGTTTAATGTAAAGCCCAACTGAGTCCATTAAACCTGAGATAATCATGTTTTCAACCGAATCGTCGCGTGTAAACTGCTGGGTCATTGATGGCGTAAAATAACCGATTTGTCGTTTAATGTCCCAGATGGTTTCGCCTGAACCTTTTTTGCGTCCGAACAACAGCATATCCTGACCGTAAGCTTTGGGGTTATCGCCACTAATCATGGTTATCATGGTACTTTTGCCCGAGCCGTTTGGTCCAATAAGTTGCCAGAATTCTCCTTTTTTGATAGTCCAGTTTATATTGTCCAATACGTTTTTTGTTCCGTAATGAACCGATACAGCATTTAATTGTACCAATGGGTCAATATCTATCTGATTTTCGGAAAACTGCTTTGGAAAATTGAACTGGTGTGTAATCTCTTTCTGGGAAGCTTCTGTAGTTAGAAATAAGGCTGTATCTTGTTTATCAATGATTTTATTGTTTTCATTTACCGAAAAAATTGTTTCGATACAGGGCAATAAATCACGTTTGCGAAAAAATAACTGAATCAATAAGGTAGTTTTTGACAATTCATTCAGAGTTTGCGTTATTGCAATTTGTGTTTCCTTATCAACGTTACTGTACACATCGTCCAGTACAAGGTATTGTGGCTTTTGGGCAATGAGGTAGGTGAGGAGCGCCTTCCGTTGTTGACCACTCGACATTGATTCTAAGCTTGAGTTTGCATCAGTCTTAATAAGAAAATGGTCGTGTCGAAGTTCTTCCTGAATAAACTTTTCGATGGTAATGGACGAATACAATGCTCCTTTTTGTAAACTTAAATCAACGTACTCGTTAAGGAAATTATTTTCCATTAACTGACGCAGAATACGATTCTTGTTGGACGTGTTTGAAAGGTAAAGTCCTATATTTTTATATTTTGTCATTTATAACTGTCGCAATTAAGTGTTCTTTTATTTTTCGTTTTTATATTTTACTACAAATAAGTTGGGTTTTGGAGCTTCATTCATATCATCTCCAATGTAATAGCTGGTTGTTGGTGGTTGATTATAAGCCACGTTTTGCCAGGCTATAGCTAACCGATATACCGGATCGTGCATTAAAGTTACTAAACGGTGTTGTGTGGGAATAGTCGTACTGTATATGCGTAATGCAGTATTGTCAAATGTACGCCATATAATTTCTTCACGCCAATCGCCAAACAAGTCGGCACTTAGTACAGGTGTAGCTTTGGTACCGTTTATGGCTTTACATTGACGGTCTTGCATTAATATTTCAAGTGAGTCTTTTTTCCAGTTGTATTTAGCTACATAATTTTTGTCGAGTAGTTCTTGTTGCAAATCGCCATCCCAATACACTGTAAAGTTACAAGTGCGAGGTGATTTATTGGATATTTTTTCTCCTTTAGCAGAATACAGTCCACTCATGCCCGGACCAAATGCCCAGCACTCGTATCCCGGGAAGCGTGGGTCGATATTGGCTGCTAAAGCCCTACCAACATCTCCTTCTGATGGAAATCCCCATAAAAGTTTTCCTGTTTTGGCATCGCGAAATTCACAACCTGCTATATCGCTTTTCGATTCATGTCCCATCCACACTTCTAATCCCGGATGTTGTGGGTCGAGATCGGAAACATGCATGGCATCGCCATGTCCCAATCCGGTGGAGTAAAGGCCTTTCCCATTATCGTCAATGCAACAGGCACCGTATATAATTTCGTCTTTTCCATCGCCATCCACATCGGCCACGCTCAGGTTGTGAGCTCCCTGTCCTCGGTAAGCACTGTTTCCGGGTGTTTTATCATCACTATCGAAGGTCCATTGGTGTGTGAGTTTACCGTTTTTCCAGTTCCATGCAACTAATACTGTTCGGGTGTAATATCCACGACACATTACCAGACTTGGATGTACGCCGTCCAAATAAGCCACACAAGCAAGGTATCGTTCAGAGCGGTTATAATAATTATCGCCCCAGATTTGGTTCAATTCTTCTGGTGTTGGATCTTGCTTGCCGGGATAACGCCTCGGAAGATAATTGACTGAACTAAGTGCAGCTCCTGTTTTCCCATCAAAAATAGTCAGGTATTCAGGGCCTTTACAAATTGATCCTTGTGCATTTCGGTAATCGGCTGTTGAGTCGCCAATTACTTTTCCAGTTCCGTCTATAGTTCCGTCTGAGGTTTTGCATGCTATTTCGGCACGTCCATCCCCATCGAGGTCGTAGGCTATGAATTGAGTATAATGAGCACCTTCACGAATATTTTTGCCTAAATCAATACGCCACAAAAATGTGCCATCCAGTTTATACGCTTCTAGTTTTGTTTGTCCTGTTATGCCTGGTTGAGAATTATCCTTTGGATTGTTTTCACGCTTGATAATGATTTCGTATTGTCCGTCGCCATCCAGATCAGCAGCAGTTCCATCGCCAATAGTATAGTTTGGTATAGTTTTAACTGGTATGGTGAGGAAATTCCGTATCTCCACATTTGCCGAAAGACTATAAGCTCCTTCTTCCTCTTTGTTCTCAGTACTTACAGGTTTCACGGTGTAAGTGTTTGACTTTGAAAAGTCAATTCCACCATCTGCAAATTGAGTACTTTCTTTGATTGGATTTGTGTTAAGCTTCACAGGTGTGTTGGTGCCAGTTGTACGGTAAATATCAAAGGTAATATCCTGCTTGTCGGTACCAAGTAGACGCCAGCTGATATAAGCTGAGTCTGGTGCGGTACGCATTGCTATTACACCCCTGTTGAGGTATTCCATTTGGCGTTGGGCGAGTGTTACACCGACTATATTGAGTGCTACGAGTACAATGGCCTGTTTAGTGAAATTCATGACGTGGATTTACTATGTTTTCTGTTGACTTTTTGTAAGTCAATTAGTTTAAACGGAATTCGTATTATTTTGTACTCTAACAAACTTCACTTTCTGAAACTTGATTTGATATATAAGTTAAACGAATCTGATTTTACAAAGTTCTCGAACAGTTTAAATTAAACTTAAGTAGTTACAAGTATTTAGTTACGAGTAACAAGGCTTATTATCTGTATGCTATTCCAGAATAACATATCAGTAATTATTCTTTAAGATTTAAGCGCCTTCAGTAAAATCAGTAGTTTGCATTATTTTAAGCAAGTACAAAAGTAAATATTATTTGAGTAAATTGTCACCAGTTATATAAAGTATTTATAAGCTAGATCCCCACCTGACTTTGATACCTTTTTGCCTATTTATATTAGAATACCTTAACACTAACTTCGTAAAAGTGCCTAAAAAGGCAGTAATTTGGATTTATTTAAACAATATCACTTTTAGGTTGTTTAAAATAATCGTACTTTTGCACCCCGAAATGAAAAGGGCGTGAATAACACTCGATGAATTTGAAAAGGTATTAATTAATTATAGAAAAAAATGATTGTAAAATCAAAAATGAGAGGCTTTATCAGCCTCACGGCTCATCCAGTGGGATGTGAGCAAAGTGTACTGAAACAAATTGACTACGTAAAATCAAAAGGTAAAATAGAAGGCTCTAAAAGGGTGTTAGTTATTGGAGCTTCAACTGGATTTGGTCTGGCATCGCGCATTTCAAGTGCATTTGGCTGTGATGCAGCTACTATCGGAGTTTTCTTCGAAAAAGAACCTCAACCAGAAAAAACAGCTACAGCGGGTTGGTACAACTCAGCAGCTTTTAGTAAAGCGGCACATAATGCAGGTTTGTATGCCAAAAGTATTAACGGTGATGCTTATTCAGATGCTATAAAGGCGAAAACCATTGAATTGATAAAAGCAGACCTAGGTCAGGTGGATATGGTTGTTTATAGCCTTGCATCACCTGTACGAACACATTCGGTAACGGGTGTAACACATCGTTCGGTGCTTAAACCTATCGGACAGACGTATACCAATAAAACTGTTGATTTTCACTCTGGTGTTGTTTCTGAAGTAACCCTTGACCCTTGCAGCGAAGAAGAAATTGAGAATACTGTAGCTGTTATGGGCGGTGAAGATTGGGAAATGTGGTTGGATGCTTTGCAACAGGCGGACGCCTTGGCCGACAGCGTCATTACTTTGGCTTATTCGTATATTGGACCATCGGTAACAGAGCCAATCTACCGTAAGGGAACTATTGGCAAAGCTAAAGATCATTTGGAGGCAACAGCAGTTTCTATTACCGAAAAGCTTAAAGAGATCGGTGGTAAAGCTTATGTGTCAGTAAATAAGGCGCTTGTTACTCAGGCGAGCTCGGCCATTCCGTTTATTCCACTTTACATTATTATTTTGTTCAAAGTTATGAAAGCCAAAGGAATTCATGAGGGCTGTATTGAACAAATTCAGCGTTTGTACTCCGAGAAACTTTTCACAGGTAAAGAAGTACCAACAGATGAAGCTGGACGGATACGTGTAGATGATTGGGAAATGCGCGATGATGTTCAAACAGAAATCACTAAACTTTGGGAAAATGTTTCAACTGAAACAGTTCACAATATTGGCGATTTAAATGGCTATACAAAGGAATTCAAAAACTTGTTTGGTTTTGGTTTCAAAGCAGTTGATTATCATCAAGATGTAAATGAAATGGTAGAAATTGATGGACTTGTGTAAGTACTGAAAAGAAAGATAAATGAAAAGCGAAAACTGTGAAGATGGTTTTCGCTTTTTGTTGGGAATGCTTTTTCTATGTAGTTTTACTGAATCGAATTAGATGTGTTATTTTTTTATCACCTTGAATTTTTGTGTTCCTTCATTGGTTGTCAGTTCTAGAATATAGATACCGCTTTTTAAATTTTTGGTGTCAATTTCAAAAGATTCTTCACTGCAAACATACGAGTTTACTGATTTTCCATTTATATCGTGCAATTCTATTCGGAGGTCTGAGCCGATTGCCTTGCTGTTGGACATCCGTATCTTATCTGTTGTTGGATTTGGATAAATGCTAAATTTCTCTTCTAATGTTTTATCAACTCCTGCATATAAATTGGAATAAACACAGTCACATTGAACTTCTTCAATTGAATATGTACTAGTGGAAATATATTTTGTATTACTGAATTGCAATACTTTGTTTTGGAAGAAACACTCAAGCCTATGTATGTCTCCACCCGGACATTCTGTGCCATGAAAAAATCCGGAAAGACTGTCTCCAATACCCTCGATCCATGTTTCTTTGATGCCATGCAATGTTGATACAATGTTGATTTTTCGTACGAATTTATTGGCAATTTTGATTGAATCGACCTTCAAAACCTTGTAATGAGCTTCTGGTTCGCACGAAAACGAATATGTAGTTATGCTATCGTTCACTTTGGCGGCAAAGTCGAAAAGCAGTTTCTCATTCTCGTATAAAGGCCTGTAGAAAACTTTATGGTCGGTGGTTTCACGAATAAACCCACTAGTTTCCCATTTCAGGTTTCGTGAATCCATTATCTGAATGATTTTTTTATAATTTATATTGCTAATGAGTGTGTCGCTGCCTATTTTTACAATCGCTGTGTAATTTCGTTGATACTCTGGGGGTAATGAATAATTAAGAATCTGGTATTTCCACAGATTGTTTGCATCTAGTATTCCTTCGGAATATGCCTTGCTGAAGTTGAAGCAAATAATTGCAATTAGAATGAGTTTTGTTTTCATTTAAGTAATATCATTTTTTTTTGCAAATATATGATTTTATTTGTTATTAATTAACGTGTATCCAGCTTTTTTGAAAAATGATTGCTTTTTTTCTACAACCTAAAAAGAATTTATTCAACAGAAAAATTTGCATCACGATTTACTCAAACTTCGACAATGTGCAATCAGTAAAACCCAGCCGGCAATAAAGGTAACTCCGCCAAAAGGAGTAATAGCCCCCAATATTTTAATGTCGGTAACGGCTAAGGCATAAAGTGAACCCGAGAAAAGTAAGATACCAATCACAAATAGATTTGCCGACCATTTTAGGGCTTTGGAAGGACTGAGATGCATTAGAATTCCCACCGCTAACAAGGCAAAGGTGTGATAAAACTGATATTGAACGCCTGTTTTATAGACTTCAAGCATTTCGGGACTGATTACTTTTTTTAGTCCGTGAGCTCCAAATGCACCCAGCATTACAGCCGTCATACCGCTCACAGCGGCTATGGTAAGAATTTTCTTCATTTATATGTATTCTTTTATTACTACCAATTATCAACTATCAACTAACTCTCTCTTTTTCCATGCAACAATAGATTTACTGCATCCTGCATGGAGCCGGCTTTTGTAACTGCGCCGGAGTTTACGAAATATATCTCGTCGGCAGTTTCTATCGTATTCAGACGGTGAGCAATGATAATACGCGTTGTACTGTCGGGCAGTTTGCGCAAAATATCATCGAGTAGCTGTTCGGTTACGGTGTCGATATTGGCAGTGGCTTCGTCGAGGATCAGCAGGTTGGGGCGACGAATTACAGCACGTATAAAGGCAATGATTTGCTTTTGACCAAGACTAATTCCTTCGCCTGTTCCTTTAATTTCGGCATGAAGTCCACCGTCAAATCGTTCAAGTAAACCATCCAGTCCCACAAGTTTTAGCTCGTTTATAAGTTCATCATCGGTCATGTTGATGAAACAGGCATTTCCGTAAAGAATATTATCGCGGATAGTTCCGGTAAATAAGAATGGTTCCTGCAATATGAATCCAACCTTGGCGGTACGCGTGTTGTAATCCAGCGAACGAATGTCAACACCGTTCAATATGATTTTGCCCGCTGTTGGGTCGTATAAACGTGCCATTAACGAAGCTGTGGTTGTTTTTCCACCACCAGTTGGACCTACAAACGCATAAGTTTTGCCTCTTTCGAGGTCAAAGCTTACGTTTGTCAGAATTTCTTTTTCGGGTAGATAAGAAAATGAAACGTTGCGGAACGAAAGCAAATATGGGCTGTTTTCTTTTTCAGTTACCGGAATTACAGTCAGATTATTTTCTTGCCCGAGAATTTGCGAAATACGATCCCAACCTGCCAGAGCTACTTGAAAACTAGTCCACAAAGTAGCAATTTGTCGTAACGGGTTGTAAAATTGGGCAATGTAGGCCAAAAAACTAATCAGCAACCCAATTGAGAATTGTCCCACTGAAATCATATAAATACCAAACGCCAGTACCACCAACTGTCCGATGTTGGACGAGAAGCCATAAACGGGCGTGAAAATATTATTGGCAATACCGGCCTTTATGGCTGTATTGTAATTTTCTGTGTTTGCTTCATCAAATTTTTTGCGGAAATAATCACGACGGTTAAAAGCTACAATTACTTTGAAATTGTTCAGACTTTCTTGTATTTCGGCACTCAGGCTGCCGGTACTTTTCATATTAACGGCGTTGCGTTTTTTTACCCACGGCGAAACCATTTTTGTGAATATCCATAACACAAGGGCGGGAGCAAGGGCTGCCAACGCCAATTTTACATTGATGGACAATAGAAAAATGGCTGCTCCAAGCATGGTGAAAATACTGCTCATAAACTGCACTAACGATTGTGAGAAGAACTGGTTTATCTTGTCTGTATCGTTATTCACACGCGAAATCAGGTCACCGGCTTTGTTTTGAGTAAAGAAATCGATGGGAAGCTCCTGCAATTTATTGAAAACGGTGTTTCGCAGGTTGTACAACATTCGCTGGCCTACACGCCCCATGAGTTGGGCTTGCGTGTAGCCACTGACCATTGCTAAGCAAAACACTCCAAATAGAATAATGGAGTATTTTATCAGACCGTCGTATTGGTGTGTCACCACAAATTTATCAACGGCATGCCCCATCAGATAGGGAGCAATCAGGTTTAGTCCCGAGTTGATAAATATAAATAACATGGCAATGTACAGGTTATTGCGCTCCTGTCCAACAAGAGTCATTAACCGTGTCAGGATAACTTTTGTGCTTACTTTTTCGAAGGGTTGTTGTCCTCCGCCTCTTCTGCCGTTGAGATTATAGCTCATAATGTAAATATTGAAAATAACCCATAAAGGGGAATAAGAGATAAAAGTTGTGATTGATAAAAGTAGCCCAGTTCCCCTTTAGAGGTTAGTGCTATTTTTATTCGTAATAATTTGTACTGCGTTGTGAGTTAAATATCTGTACGTACTCCGGACAGGTTTCCAACAATTCTTCATGTGTACCTGTTGCCAGAATTTCGCCCTCTTCCAGTAGTATTATTTGTCCGTAATGTTGTACCGACGAAATTTTCTGAGTAACCGACAGCAATGTAATTCCCGGGTAATTCTTTTCTACATTTTCTAAAATCTTCAGTTCCGTCTGTCCGTCGACACGAGCAGTGAAATCGTCGAGTAATAGAATTTTTGGATTCAATGCCAATGCCCGTGCCAACATGATTCGTTGCTTCTGTCCACCCGAAAGACTCGTTCCACGCTCGCTGACAATGGTTTCCAACCCATCAGGCAAAGTTTGTATGAAGTCTTTTAATTCCGCAGTTTCAATGGATCTCTCCATTAATTCATCTGTCACCAGCTCATTAAATGCAATGTTCTCGCGCAAGCTAATATTGAAAATTACGCTATCCTGAAACACGAATCCAATTTGATGTTGGAAAGTTTCTTTGTTATAATCGTTTATATTGATGCCATCAAATTCTATGGAACCGCTGTCGGGCTTAATTAAACTGGTAAGCAGAAACAATAATTGGGATTTACCAGCAGCGGTTGGACCTATAATAGCTGTTTTTGTTCCCGGTTGTATGGTAAACGAAACGTCCTTCAGTGCCGGTTTTTGTCCGTAACTCACCTGAATATTCTTCATTTCAATTTTTCCATTTAGTGGAGAATCTATTGTGCCTAAGTCACGCGTTTCGGGGGCATTCAGCACTTCTGAAATTCGGCCATAAGCCACTGATGCTTGCGCAATAAAATTACTGATAAACCCAATAACCATGATAGGGAAAATAAGTATTACCAGATAGGAGCTAAACGCAGCAAAGTCACCCAGCGACATGGTTCCGGTAATGACGAAATGCCCACCAATAGCCAAAATAGCAAGCGAAGCCATATTGCCCACAAACACAACAATAGGAATAAGTGTCGCAAAAAGTTTAAGAATAGACAAGCTCAGGTTGCGGGCAGTAGTGTTGACCTCCATGAATTTGTTGTATTCAGTTATTTGGGCGTTGAGCACTCGAACAAGCGCTGCACCCATAATGCTTTCGTTGATAATTTTGTTGAGGCGGTCGACCATTTCGCGGCTTTTTTTGAACAGAACGCCCAACTTGCCGAAAACGATTCCAAATGCTCCAATAATTACCGGAATGATGACTAGCACGTTCAATGCCAGTTTCCAGTTGATGGTGAGTAGCAATATGCTGGCACCAATTACAATAAACAATGATGAGGCCAACGATACTACCGCCATTGAAACAAACATTTTTATCGAATCAACATCGGAAGTGAGGTTAGTAAGCAGTTTCGAAGGGTTTGAATTCTGAATAAAGGCATAGCTTTGTCGCGAAATTTTGTCGGTGAGTTTAGTGCGTAAGTCGCGTGCTACTTTTTCTGAAGCGTATGTTTGTAGAATTCCCTGGAGAAACGTAAATACGAAAATGATAAGTGCAGCCACCGAAAATTCGATAATCATTTTCTGAAAAGAAAATGAACCTTTAGAGAAATCATCAATGCTATGGGAGATAATTTTGGGGATAACAAGATTTACTGCATTACTAAGCAATGCGAATACAATTAACCCGGTAATCATTAGTTTGTAGGGCTTTAATACACCAAAGACACTTGGTCCTTTTGGTCTTCCTCCCTGTTTTTGTTTTTTTGCCATTTAATTAAATATCTTTTGAACGAAATTCTAAACGTAAATTAACGCAAACTTGTTGATGGATTTTTAAATTTTAAGCAATTTCCTGCACTTGTTTCTAGTAATTGTGTAATCTATCTTCAAATTTGTAAAGCTTGCAAAGTTACACAAAGCAATGTTATTCAATAATTCAAAAGCTTTAAAATTCAGTGTAATTGTGTGAAAGGTTGTGAATGAAAAAAGGTTGCCGAAAATTCAGCAACCAGATTTTTTTTTAGATTAATCTACAAAAGTTTCTTTCAGAATACTTTTGCAATTTTTTATTTCAGATAGAGTTAGTTTTCCAAGTACTTTTAGAATCCTGATTTTATCAATGGTTCTTATTTGGTCAATGGCAATCATGCCATTTTTACCATTATGCTCAATAGGTATCCTAGTTGGGTATGCTTTCGCATTCGAGGTCATTGGAGCAATTATGATTGTATTCAGATATTTGTTTAACTCGTTAGGCGACAGTACTACACATGGTCTCGTCTTTTTTATTTCGCTCCCAATGGTTGGATCTAGATTTACCAACACAATAGTGTATTGTTTTATTTCCATTCTTCAAGGTTTTCGTCGTCAAATACATCGTTTATTAGCAATACGTCATCGTTGTTGGCTCTCATTTCTTTGAAGGCTGCTTCCCAGTTTTTTCGGGGTTTTTCGATGGGTTGAAGTATGATTCTTCCTTTTTCAAGAATAAGTTCTACTTTTTCCTGGATATTGTATTGTTCAATAAGCGATTTACTTAAACGTAAACCTTTTGAATTCCCAATTTTTATAATTGCTGCTTCCATATATAGGTTGAATATGTGGCTACAAAGTTATTACATTTATTCAAATAAACAATCGATTATTCCAATAGTTTAGCAATATCAAACTTTTTCATTTGCATAAATGCATTGGTGACTTTACCGGCTTTTTCGGGATTGGTCATTAAACTGGGTAATATGCTTGGAATTATTTGCCATGAAAGTCCATATTTGTCCTTCAACCAGCCACACTGACCTTCTTCACCACCATCGGTCAGTTTATCCCAATAATGGTCAATTTCTTCCTGGCTATCGCAAAATACCTGAAACGAAACCGCTTCGTTGAACTTGAAAATCGGACCACCGTTCAAAGCTGTAAATGTTTGACCATTTATCTGAAAAACCACTGTCATAGCTGTTCCTTCGGCTTGTCCGTGAAATTCAAAGCCTTCTTTCCCATAGCGGCCAATAGCCGTGATTGCCGAGTTTTTGAAAATGGAAGTATAAAATAATGCTGCTTCTTCGGCTTGGTTGCCAAACCAAAGGCAAGGGGTTATCTGTTTTGTCATAATTTGTCAGTATGTTTCTGCATATTTTTTAAAATTGTCAAGAATAGCTTGCCAGCCTGTACGTTGTAAGTCAATAGAGTTTTCGTCTTCTGCTTCAAACGATTCCATAATTTCGGTTTCATTGTGTATAGAAAGGAACTTGATTTCCAATTTTCTGCCGTCACCCAAGGTTGAAATTAGTTTTTCGTTGTGAATCACTTCGTCGTAAATGCCCCAGAAATCAAAGCCAATACTTCCGTTCTTGGCCTCCATGCGATAGCTGAATTTTCCACCTACGTGCAATTCGTTGCTAGCCGATATTGTATGCCAATCTTCTGAAGCTGAGTTCCATTTTATAATGTCTTCGGGCGATGTAAAGTTTTTCCACACTTTGTCAATTGGTTTATTCACTGTGGTATGAACTGAGATTACTTTCTTTTTTGAAGGCTCCATTATTTATAGTTTTTCGGGGCAGTTAAACATCCATTGAATACCAAACTTGTCGGTGCAAGTACCATAGTAAGTGCCTCAGAACATGTCCTGCAGTTCCCTGGTTATAATTCCATTGCCATAATAATTAGATTTAAATAAAGCCTATAACAACATTTAAATAATTTTGTTTGATTGTTTACAAATGTTTGGCTATCTGCAGAAATAGTATTGTGGTTAAATATTTATTCGTTTCTCTGTTTGAAATTTCAACGCTTTTATTACTTTTGCTCTGTAGGTTTTTAAACTGTCAATTGTCCATAAAAAAATGAATACCCCAAGTATCAAAAAGCTATATTTCAAAGACACTTCCTTTGCTAATTTAATGACGCATCGGATTTATAATGTGTTATTGTTTGCCAGTAAATACGATGCCTTTGTGCTGGAGGAAGACGGACGTGTTGACGAACTTATATTCAATGAATACACTTCGCTAAATCTTCGTTACCCGCCTCGTTTCACGCTTGTAAACTCTGAGGATGAAGCTAATGCCTTGCTTTTGGAGCGTAAATTCGAACTTATTATTTCTATGCCAAGTGGTGATAGTATTAACCCTTTTGAATGGGCTAAACTGGTAAAGGCACAATTCCCCGAAATTCCGATTGTAGTACTTACACCTTTTTCCAAATCAGTATCGTTGCGGTTGGCAAACGAGGACTTGAGCGCTATTGATTATGTGTTTAGTTGGTTAGGAAACTCCGATATTTTATTGGCAATTATTAAGCTTATAGAAGATAGGATGAATGTGGAAGAAGATGTGAACTCCGTAGGAGTACAGGTTATTTTGTTTGTCGAAGATTCCATTCGTTGGTATTCGTCCATAGTGCCACATTTGTATAAGTTTGTGTTTAAACAGAGTCGATCGTTTATGACGGAAGCGTTGAACGAGCACGAACAAATGTTGAGAATGCGAGGTCGTCCAAAGATTTTGTTAGCTCGGTCGTATGAAGAAGGGTTGGCTATTTATGAGAAATACAAACACAATATGTTGGGCGTAATAACCGATGTAAGTTATCCTCAGGCCGGTGAGAAAAATAAAACAGCAGGTATTAATCTTTGCCGTGAAATAAGAAGGCAAGACAATTATATTCCGTTAATTATTGAATCCACAGAGGAAGAAAATCATGTAGCAGCTGAGGAATTAAAGGCGGCATTTCTTAATAAAATGTCGAAAACGCTATTAATGGAGTTGCGCGAAAAGATTACCGAAAATTTTGGTTTTGGTGATTTTCTGTTTGTAAATCCGCAAACGGGCGAAGAGGAGGCGCGTGTTCAAAACCTTCGTGGTTTGCAGGAAAGTATTTTTGTCGTAAGTAACGCTTCTCTTTTTTATCATGTTTCGCGCAATAATATTTCCCGTTGGCTTTATTCCCGAGCAATGTTTCCATTGGCCGAATTTTTGAAAAGCGTTATTTGTGATGATGAAAAGTATTGTGATATTACAAAGATTCGAGAGATAATTTTTGATGCCATTGTACATTACCGCAAGGTAAAAAACAGTGGTGTTGTAGCTGTTTTCCAGCGCAATAGATTTGATCAGTATTCCAACTTTGCCCGCATTGGTGAAGGTTCATTAGGCGGTAAAGGGCGTGGACTGGCTTTTATTGACGCCATGATTAAACGTAACGAATCGCTTGAGAAATTTGAAAATACACAAATTATTATTCCTAAAACGGTGGTGCTGTGTACTGATAACTTCACTGACTTTATGGAGCAGAATAAGCTATATTCAATTGCTTTATCTGATGCTCCCGACGAAGAAATTCTAAATCATTTTCTTAAAGCTCGTATTTCTCAGACAGTTATTGCTGACTTAATGACATTTTTAGGAGTCATTAGTATGCCAATTGCTGTCAGATCGTCCAGTTTGCTCGAAGATTCGCACTATCAGCCTTTTGCCGGTATTTATTCCACCTATATGGTGCCGTTTACCCCCAATACTCGTATCCACATGCTGGAAATGATTACCGAAGCTATCAAAGCAGTTTATGCATCGGTTTTTTATCGCGATAGCAAAGCTTATATGACAGCTACTAAAAATGTGATTGATGAGGAAAAAATGGCAATTGTATTGCAGGAAATTTGTGGAAATACACACGAAACACATTTCTATCCTTCGTTTTCAGGGGTAGCACGTTCGTTGAATTATTACCCAATTGGAGCTGAAAAACCCGAAGATGGTATTGCCAATATTGCCATGGGGCTAGGAAAATATATTATGGATGGTGGCATGAGTTTACGCTTTTCGCCGGCTTACCCTCAAAATGTACTGCAAACAAGCACACTAGAACTCGCTTTGCGTGAAACGCAAACTTATTTCAATGCATTGGATTTGAGTAAAATAAGGTTTGTACCGCAACTCGACGATGGATTTAATCTGTTGAAAATAAATGTGAGTGAAGCTGAAAATGATGGAACGCTTAAATTTATTGCTTCTACCTTTAATCCGCAAGATCAGGTTATTCAAGATAGTTTGTATGAAGGGGGTAGAAAGGTAATTACTTTTGCCAATATTTTGAAACACAACGTTTTTCCATTAGCTGATATTTTGAAAGAAGTATTGCACATTGCCCAATCGGAAATGGGGCGACCCATTGAGATTGAATTTGCAGTAAATCTGGATTATTCGCCCCAAAAACAACATACGTTTTATTTGCTTCAAATCCGACCTATTGTCGATAGTCGTGAAATGATAAATGAGAATATCGGTTTAATTTCCGGACAAGATACAATTATTTCATCCAATAGTGCATTAGGACATGGTATTACAAACGATATGTATGATATTGTTTATGTGAAGCCTGAAGCATTTAATGCGGCTAAAAATCAGTTAATTGTTGCTGAAATAGATATGATTAACCGGAAATTGACGACAGAAAATCGTCATTATGTATTGGTTGGTCCCGGACGTTGGGGGTCTGCTGACCCATGGTTGGGAATTCCTGTAAAGTGGCCGCATATAAGCAATGCACGCCTTATTGTAGAGTCAGGTTTATCGAATTATCGTGTTGATCCAAGTCAGGGAACTCATTTTTTCCAGAACCTTACATCATTTGGCGTAGCCTATTTTACTATAAATCCATTTCAAAATGATGGAACGTACGATGTAGAGTTTCTGGATGCTCAACCAGCAGATTATGAGTCAGAATTTATTCGTCATGTTCGGTTCGAAATGCCAATAGTAATGAAGGTTGATGGTAGAAAGAATAGGGGAGTAGTGTTAAAACCAATATCGTCTTAAATTAGCTTAAATGTATTAATATCCTTTGGTATCATTTTTGACTACTAATAAAACATATAGCAAATTAATTAAAAATACTTCTAAAAAAATAAAGCCATGAAACGATTTAAAAACCTAGTCCTTTTTGCAACAGTGATGCTTTTGGTATCATCGTTCAGTTCATGTGACATGTATAGTTATGTTACACCAAATACTCAAACCGTGTATCAGAATCCTCAGTGGGCACCTCCTTATTCTCAAGGTGTACGTTATTATTACCTACCGGATATTGAAACTTATTACGATCTTTCATTGCATGAGTTTATTAGCCTCAATAATGGAGAATGGGTTTATTCGCAGGAATGTCCTTCTGCTTATTCCGGTTTCGATTTGAATAACAGTTTTACTATTGAATTAAACGTAAATATCTATCAGCCTTGGATGCATCATCATTATTACGTATCTCACTATCCAAGGTATTATTATCGCGATTATTACGACCATAGTAATATACCCTACGTAAGAGGATTTAATGAAAATAGCAAGAGTGCAATTTATTATTCAGAAAGCGAAAGAAACCGGGCTCGTAGTTGGGATAATAGAGGTGTGAATGCTGATCGACAATTTAAATACTCCAATACTGATCGTCAACAACAGCACAATACTAATACAAATAGTACTGTAAATACTAATATATCAGGTAATAGGGATAATAATAATAATAATAATAATAATAATAATAATAATAATAATAATAATAATAATTCGCAGCGCCCAACGAATAGCACAAATAATAATCAGAATAGAAATACTGATAATAACTCAACTCGTAATCAACCACAAACAACTCCAACTCCCCTTGTAAACTCGTCAACGCGCGATAGAAATGCAAATACGGGAAACGTTGAAAAATCAACAACTGGAGGTTCAACTACAACGCGTACGAGCACAACTAATACCGAAAGTCGTAGACCAACAGGGAACGAGACTCCCAGAGCACCCCAAACAACTAATTATTACGGTAAAACAATTGGTCAACCGGTAAAAGTGGAAAAGCAAATGCGTGAACAACCAACGCCCAGAAAAGCAACAGAAAATACAAAAACTGAAAATAGAAGATAATTAAAAGCAAAAAATGAGGAAACTGAAATTCAGTTTCCTCATTTTTTTTTATCCCAAAATTGCGAGTAATTTGTATTACAGAAAAAATAAACTTGCTCCAGCAATACTAATAATAGCTCCAATAACCTGTTGAGGTCTAATTTTTTCTTTAAACATGATTGCTGAGGGTACGATAATAAAAATCGGTACTAATCCCATTAATGTACCTGCAATACCGGTTTTTGTTTGCTGAATGGCAAAAAGTCCGAGCGCTACGCCTACAAATGGACCGAAAAAGGCTCCGACTGTAACCGATTTCATTGCACTAGTATGTGTGAAGGCTTGCCCCAACTTATTCCAACGACGCAGGACAGTAATCAAAATTCCAAAACTTATGAGTCCAAAAAATGCACGAATTTGAGTTGCAGCCACCGGGTCGTAATGTCCCATGCCTTTTTTGCTCAAAATTAGTCCTACTGCTTGTCCCATTGCTCCTCCAAATGCCAACAGAAAGCCTTTGAATGGTATATCCAGCTTCATTTTACGGTTAGAAATGGCAACTATTATTCCCGACACACTTACCACGATAGCGATTATATTTTTTGCAGAAAGTATTTCGTCCAGAAAAAACCAACCAATAATAGCGGTTAGCATAGGTGCAAGGCTCATAATCAAAGCTGCTGTTCGAGAACCAATAACCATGTACGACTGAAAAAGGAGCATGTCGCCCAGAAAAAACCCGATAAAGCCCGATAAACCTAGCCAAAACCATTGATAGGGGGTAGCATCGGTTGGGAAGAATAAACCGCGTGTGACAAATGTAGTGATGCCAAGGAACCCAATGGCAAAGAGTAATCGTATAAAATTGACCGATAATGATCCAATTTTGTGTCCGGCTTTTTCGAAGAATAATGCACTCATAGTCCAACAAACCGAAACTCCTAAAGCTGCAAATTCTCCTATGTGTGAAGTTACCATATCTTTATTTTTTTTACAAAGATAGGTTAAGTTATTAATTTGCCTTTAATGTAAACACGAAAAAGTCAAGTAGAGATTTGGAAACAACTTGACTCGTTTATTTTTGACTTTTTAGCTTACATTTTTATGAAAAATGAATTTTATATAGTCAATCTGTAATATAAAAGTAACTCTTTAATAAGAAATTTATTTAGTAAACTTAAACTCTTAAAAAATATTTATTACTTTTGCAATGAATAAATTAAATTTCCAATACTATTTAAAAAGGAAAATCTTGAAAAAAAATCTTTTGTTATTTTCAGTTATTCTTTGTTTGGCATGTAATGCTTTTGCTAAGAATCGTACCGTAATTGAAGCCTCTCAATTGGCGGGACAGTTTGTAAATCAGTCTGTAACAGGCTCAAGTAAGGCTCCCGCATTATCGGTTGCCGGATTGACATTAAGCTACACTTCACAAAGCCCAATAGCCAGTCATAATGGTTCAAAAGTGTTTTATTATGCTTTTAATAAAGGGAATAATAATGGCTATGTTATTGTGTCGGGCGACGACAGGGCGAAAACAATTTTAGGATATACCGATGAAGGTAGCTTTGATTTTACAGCATTGCCAGCTAATGTAAAAGACTGGTTGAGTTTTTACGAAAATGAAATCAAATCTTTGCCAGATAGTGTTGTGCAGACTGTTAGTCTTGACTCAAAAACTACCATCTCCAAAGTGAAAAGTTTAGAATCAAGTTTGTTTTCTACTACAGTTAGTCCACTTTTAGGAAATATTAAATGGGATCAGGGAGCACCTTATAATATATTATGTCCTATTATTGATCAAACAACAAATGAGAGGGCAGTTACAGGTTGTGTTGCTACGGGGATGGCGCAAGTGATGCGTTATCACAAGTGGCCTATTAAAGGAACGGGTTCCAATTCTTATACAACAACTTCCCTCAGTATTCCATTGAGTCTTGACTTCTCTAAAACTACTTTTGATTGGGATAATATGACCGAAACATACAGTGGTTCAAGTACTCTAGCACAAGATAGTGCAGGGCTGACGCATTAAAAAATAACGATTAGAGTATGAAATTTTCCACTCAAGAAATTGATATAATTATTTGATATTCAACTGATTATATTTGTGCAATTCAATTAAAATTTGTATATTTGTCTAA
>Ga0302215_10000497_pt1 | contig 29022 bp, 12 predicted proteins | sample II_Fen_N3_1_FD_194580 | JGI IMG/M metagenome (GOLD analysis project Ga0302215, IMG submission 194580) | Peat permafrost microbial communities from Stordalen Mire near Abisko, Sweden - II_Fen_N3_1 | ecosystem: Environmental > Terrestrial > Soil > Wetlands > Permafrost | place: Sweden: Abisko... | reverse complement strand
ATTTGTTCGAACAATGACATATCGTTTTCGCAACCCCATTGTCCTTCGGAACCTATTGAAACCATGTGGTTTTTATCCAGTGATTTGATGTAAGATGATATATCTTTCAACCACGCTACAAAAAGAGGTTTATTGGCATTCGAAAAAGCTCTTGGTTCATTGCCAATTTGCCATGAAAAGATAGCAGGGTCTTCGGAATATTTTATTTTTGTGTAACGATTAGTTCTTGAAACAACATGTTTAATATGGTTTTTAAGCATTTGTCGGCATTTATCATTCCCCGCATATTGCTTGACATACTCCATGTATGCCGGCCACCCATCCACCGATGGAACAGGGTTTTTACCTTTCCCAGCCCAATTCAGGTATTGACTGTAACCTCCCGACCACTCCCATGAATTCGTAAAAAACAAAACCGCTTTCATGTCCCGTTTTCCTAATTCGGAAATTAAAAAATCAAGTCCATCAAAAACAGAGTCGTTATAAATTCCCGGCTTAAGTTGTAATGTCGGTTCTACCTTTGAAGGGACACCATTATCACCATCCGATCCGATAAGCACTCTTAAATTCACCAGGCCTTTTTCTTTCAGAAAATCAAGTTCTTTGATCAACCGTATTCTATCACCACCCTGCCCTTTTGATCCCAAAATAGCACCATACCAAAAATTGGTCCCGACAAAATAGTAGGGTTGTTCATTTACTACAAAGTGATTTTTATCAACCCTCGCAAAATCTTGTTTAGCATTAACAAAACAACTTATAGTTATACAGGCCATCAGACAAAGGATTATTTTTTTATGAAATGTAATCATGATATTTTTAGTTAGTTCAGTGTGAATCTTGCTTTCTGATCTCCAATTTTCAATTCAAAATCACCGGGTTCAACGATTGATTTATTATCAATAGTAACAAAGGAAAGTTCCTTTTGAGTCAGAATGAATTTCACTGTTTTTGATTCACCGGATTGCAGGTTGATTTTTTCAAATCCTTTCAATCGTTTCATATCCGGAGCCAGCGATGCATACAAATCGGATAAGAACAACAATACCGATTCTTTTCCGGCTACCTTTCCGGTATTGGTTACCGTAACCGAAACCTGTAAGTTCTCATCGGCAGTAATTACTTTTTTAGAAACTTTTAAATCACTGTATGCAAAAGTCGTATAGCTTATACCATGTCCAAATTCATACAACGGCGAATAATCCGATTCGTAATCATACATCCCTGCTGATTTAACCTGTTCTTCGGAATATTTATGCCAATAATTTATCAGCGAATTCGAATACCGTGGATAAGTGATCGGAAGTTTCCCGCTTGGATTTATATCACCATACAAAATTCCTGCTAATGCATCTCCTCCAAAATTGGCCGGTAGATAGATCATAAGAGTAGCGGCCATCTTATCCTCAAACTTGCTTATTATGCGGGGACGGCCTTCATTCAATACCAGAACAACAGGTTTTCCAGTTGCAGCAAGTCCATTTGCCAACTGAGTTTGTAAATCTGAAAGAGTCAAATCGTTCAAATCACCCGGTTTCTCGGTATAACTGTTTTCTCCCAGACAGAGAACAATATAATCCACATCTTCTGCTTTTTGTACGGCATCCTGAATACTCACTTCCTGTTCCTCCCAATATTTGCCGGTTTCATTATACAGTACGCCCGGAACATAGGTTACATTTGATTCTCCAACTTTATGTTGAATAGCTTTCAAAATGGTATTATATTTCCCGGTAAACAGGGCTGCTTTTTCACCCTGCCAGGAATAGGACCAACCACCGTTTAGCGTACGCATTGAATTTGCATTTGGACCACATACAAGTACTTTTTTATTTTTGGACAGAGGAAGAACATTATTTATATTCTTCAACAGCGTAATTGCTTCGGATGCTGCAAGGTAAGAATCACGTGCAAATTCTGTTGAACCAAAAAGAGGATATTCTTTTGTTATATCGTAAGGTCGTTCAAATAAATTCAGTTGCATTTTCACTTTCAGAATCCGGCGAACAGCATCATCAATCCGATCCATCTTTACTGCACCTTCACGGACTAACGCCACCAGATCATCACAAAATGCCACATCATTCGGAATCATCGACATATCAATTCCTGCATTAATGGCCAGTCTTACGGCATCCTTATTTGAAACGGCAATTTTATCGCGTTTATACAGGTTTATTATATCCATATAATCAGTTACAATTATGCCTTTAAATCCAAGCTCGTTTTTCAATAATTCAGTCAACAGGAAATGGCTGGAATGAACCGGTATACCGTTTATCAGGGCCGAATTGACCATCACAGTTGCCAATCCAGCGTTTACTGCTGCCTGAAATGAAGGCAAATGATATTCACGTAATACATTTTCTGATATGATAGCCGGTGTACGGTCTTTACCCGAAACAGGCACTGAATATCCTAAATAATGTTTGGCACAAGCCGCCACATGGTATTTATCAATACTTTCCGGATTATCACCCTGATAACCCTGTACCATTTCTACTCCCAGTACTGAAGTCAGATACGGATCTTCACCGAATGTTTCCCAGATTCGTGGCCAGCGTGCATCCAACCCCAGATCAAGTACAGGTGAGAATGTCCATGGTACAGAGCTTGCCCGTGTTTCATAGGCGCATATCTCTGCTCCACGATGTACCAGACTTCGGTTAAATGTTGCCGCCATGGCTATTTCTTGCGGAAAGAGGGTACAATTTTCGGTGTAATTAACCCCATGAATGGCATCCACACCATACAAAACGGGTATTTTTAACCGTGTTTTCAAACAATATTCCTGAATCTTTTTCTGCAAGGCACACCACGACTCTTTGCTGTGAGTTGTATTTCCTATGGTACCTAAAATTGATCCGGTTTTATAGTCAACCAAAAGTCGCTGCAACACGGAATCTTTCAACTCAAAAGTTTTCTGATCAGCTATGATTTCGATGCTAAACTGTGCCATCTGCCCTACTTTCTCTTCCAATGTCATTTGTTTCAACAACCTTTCCACGTTTGCATCATGTTGTGCCGAAAGCGGAAAACAAATCAACAAAACCAATACCTTCACAAAATTTCTACCGGACAAATATTTCATTTCTTTTATTTTCAGTTTCAATTCATCTTTCATGTTTTGAAAGACCTTCTTTTAAATTCCAATTTTTTTAATTTTTCTCTGGTTATTACCCTACCATGAAATGAAAATAAAAAAAAAACATAAAGCTTCATATCGTAGATTCCGATTAATCGAAAAAGTAAACATTTCAGTATTTCAGACTTTGTGAAACTTAGTGACTTTGAGTCTTTGTGCCATAATATTTTCAGTCAAAATTATCATTTGCTTCTTCCCGTTTTTAGTCAGTCAGCCGACAGATTAAAAAGCTCACCTGAAACATTATGAAACCATTTACAATTTGTATATTTCTCTCATATCTTTTTCAAACAAAGTAGATTCGTCGTTATAAAATTTCAGAAAATCCCTGACTGAATTATGTCCCGGAAACGGGGCATAAAAATGTTTCTTCATGTGATTGTCATTACGCCAAAGCATAACATACGCCAGTTTTGAACCCTTATAACGAAGTACCGGCAACAATGTCTTTGTAAAAAAAGTACTATCGGTAATCGACTCCAACCCTGTTTCAGTCATCGCTGCAATTTTACCTTTCTCATCAGCTAAATCTGAAACTATTTTAACTTTACCGGCTGCTAATGACGGATTGTTAGCCCCGTCCGGTCGAAAATCCCAGTAATCATCCATTCCCAACACATCTACATAGGAATCACCGGGATAATCAATTAAATAATCTTCCCGGGTAATAAACTTGCAATCGGTCGAGAATGCATATAAAAAATTATGAACCTGCAGGGTATCCCTCAAATATTCTACCGTAAACCTCCACAGAGCCTTAAATTCCCCCGAAGTACGATGTGGACGTCCCCACCAGAACCAGCCACCTTCCATTTCATGAAAAGGCCTGAAAACAATCGGTACTAATTTGCCATCACCACCTATAGCAGCTTTTGCTGTTTGTGCAATTAAGCTCAACTTTGTTTTGTATGCTTCATGGGCTTTTCCTCCCGCAAGCAATTCTTTCACTGTATTCACTACCGTTTTGGTTGTATCCACCCAGGCTGTTTCCCCGTTTAACGGATTATCGGTATGCCAGCACATGGTAACAACGGCACCCCTGTTGTACGTTTCAATGATACGCTTAAGCAGGAATTCACTCCTGTTCTCAGTCATGGCAGAAGGTTTATTGGTGATAAGTGCAAAATCAAAACCTATCAATGCAGGATGTGATCCACAAACATCTTTTATATCCGACCGGTTGTCATCCCCCTCCCAGGTGTGACCATACATAGTGGCATCATGATGACCAACGAGTATCTTGTTTTGCTGAATCTTTTTCAGGTTGACAAATAGTGCATTTGTTTCAGTCGTTGCATTTTTGTCAATGGGTGTATTTTGCTTACCTTTCAGATTTATACCGAAAGAATGACTTGTTACCATCAAACAAAGAAACAGCAGATATAGTGATTTAATTCGTATGTTTTTCATTTAAAACTCTTTATTTACAGATTGGTCTTCAGGAACTGAATAAATGAATTATTTAATTCTACCACTTGTCAGTTCTGAATGGAATCAGTGGCAATCCGTTCACATCGAACAGATTCGGCAACCCATCATTTGTAAAACAATAACGAACAGCAACAGGCGTTTTCACCTGAGAGGATATCAATGTCAGGGTACCGCTTTTATCGATCTGTGCTGTTGCCGGATAAAACACTTTATCGCTGCCGGCTAACTGAAAACTTTTAATTGTTTTTTCCTTGCAATTCAATTTTCCAATAGAGGTAAATCGTAAGATAGCTTTATCCTTTTTAATTTCAAATCCCGAAAATTTAGGAAAATCGGGTTGCAATCCGGTCATGCCATATTGTTCTTTTAATACCATATTCACCAACCGGTTTCCAACCTCTTTTTTGATCTTCGGATGGATATTGGTGATATCATCTACCAGGTCACCCACCACCACCATCCCTGTTTTGGGTAATTTTAAGGTGGCTTCCTGCTGTTCGCGTAGCAGTGCTGCTTTAATATCCCAATAGCCACTCCATGGTGCGATTTGAACAAAATAGAAGGGAATATCACTTTTAAATGCTTTTCTCCAACCGGTAATAAGGCCTTCGAATAATTTGCCGTAATTTTGCGGTTCACCGGTGTTTGCTTCGCCCTGATACCAGATAGTGCCGGCTATTTTGTAGTTAACCAATGGATACAACATGGAATTGTAGATAACTGATGGTTCTACCGGTGCCCAGTTTACGGGTTTAGTATCAACGGCCAGCTTTTTCAGTTCAACATTATGTTCATAAACTTCCCCCGGAGTCCATGACTGCACACAAGTGCCTCCCCAGTACGAAGCGATCATCCCGACAGGGACATTCATTGTTTCACTTAGCTTTTTCCCAAAGAAATAACCGGCAACGCTCATGGAAGGAGTGGTTTCGGGTGAACTTATTTTCCATTCGCCATCCGAATCTGTTTGTGGAAAATTATTGTATTTGTGTGATAGCTGGAAAAAACGTAAGCGTTTATTGGCCGAATTAGCTACTTCATCACCTGCATCTAGTACACCTTGCTCCCAGTTAAAAGCATACTCCATATTCGACTGACCGGAACACAGCCAAACTTCGCCAATTAGAATATCAGTTACTACTATTTTTTGTGACCCACTTATAAAAGTAATCGTATATGGACCACCTGCTTTGGGTGTTTTTACAAAGGCATCCCATGTCCAGTCGTTACCGGGTTCTGCTTTGACTGTATCGGTTGGATTCCAACTGCAACTAATTTTAACGGTGTTCCCACTTTGTGCCCATCCCCACAATTTCACATCGGCTGTTTGTTGTAAAACAGCATGATTGCTTATTATAGCCGGCAAACGCATTCCCCATTGAGCTGTTGCAATCATTGAAAAACAGCATAAAAGGATAGGAATAAAAATCTTCTTCATATATTTAATTTTAACCCCCGGCCCCTAAGGGTGGAAGGAAAGTTAGTATTATTTATTACCCCCAATCCCGAAAGAGGATTCCTTTTTACCCCCCTTTAGGGGCCGGGGGTTCTTAGTTATTTCAAATCGGGCATTTTATCCCTTGTTATCACAAAGTCATAGCTGAAATACTTTTTCCACCAAGTTGCTCCATTATGAATGTCCAACCGGGTATAATCTCCGCACCAGGGCATAAACCACGACCACATATCCCCGTTAGCCAGCATCAATGCAGGATCGGGTGCTGAACCACATTCACTGAGTGTAATCAGCTTTTTGCCTCCAAATAAATCTTTCACTTTGTTGAATGAAAAATACTGTGAACCGTGTTGGTTTTCACCCGGATAGATATCCATTCCAATTATATCAACATAGTTATCTCCCGGATACCAGTTCAAAGCTTCACTTGAAACATCCGTTGTCCAAACCCAGATCATATTATTTAAACCATGCACATTGACCATCCGATCATACATCAATTTCCACAATGCTTTGCATGGTTCAGCACCTTTTGCTCCCCACCAAAACCAACCTCCGGAAGCTTCATGAAGCGGTCGCCAGATAACAGGAATATTAGCTTCTTTAAATTGCTGCAAATAAGTGGAAATTAAATCAATATCAGCGATCATTGCTTTATATTCGATTGAAGTTGGATCGGTCACTTTACTGATATCAAACTGTGTATCAGCTGTGTAAAAAGCTCCCGATTTATTTGATGATAACGGATCACGCCAGTGCCACATTAAGTTTACGATACCGTTATTGTTCCAGTAATCTTTTCCATTTTTCAGCGGGGCACCATAATCAACCCAGTTCTGATTAATCCAGGGATGATTGATAAAGTCAAAACAAACCAATGCCGGCCATCTGCCTGTTTGTTGATTCACCCAGGTTGCTTCGTCATTGCTGTTATTATTGTTGGAGGTTGTCCCCGAAAGTACCTTTATACCGAAACTTGCTTTGAGAAAATTATATAAGTTCACGGCTTCCTTAGTCGGGTTTGGAGTGACCAAACCGGCATCGATATTAAATGGAGAAAGTGTAGTACCGAAATAAGCCACAGTGATATTATCAAGTTGCATCCAACCCCAGTTTTTTACAATGGATAATGTATGTGTTCCGGCTGTGAGTTTCAATCTGCCGGCAGCTAGTGTTGTCCACGAACTGACTGCACTAAAATCCAATGTAATAACTTTATTGCCATCGACATACAAGTCATTCGATTTCTTTGAATTGGAAGTTGAATAGCGAAGCATTACATCATAATATCCGGTTTGTGCTGTTTGTATGGAAAAGGTGACATTGCCTCCATTCGTATTTACAAATCCTGTTCCTGTAAATCCTGTTAATGAAGTACCAACCGAAGCATCAGCTGTCAGTATTGCATTTTCAGCTTCATAAACGGTTAATTCGGATAGAACCGATTGAATCGTTGAAAATTTTAGTGTAATTTCTTTTGCATAATTCCCGACAACATTTTTAATGGCATTTCCGGGTATCAGCAATGTGTAATTTGTAGATGGTTTAAGAACAGTATTTATGGTAAGGGTATTGGCATTTAATGAAACTGATACAATTTCGCCATTTAATTTAATATTTGCTGCGGTTGATAGTACAATCTTTTCTGAATATAGGATTGAAATGGGTGTATTAATATCAACTAAAGTGGCTCCTTCGTGAGGAGTACTTGAAATGAAAGTTGGTATGATTTTTTCAACATTATCTTCAGATTTACATGCGTTAAATAGCAACACGAAAAAAGAAAACAAAAATAAATTTCTATATCTTCTGAACATACCTAAAATAATTAATTATCTAACTGAATATAAAAATTTCTTCAGGTTGACATCTTTTAAAAAAAAACTAATACCTAATCCTTAAATAATAAAGGGGAGTTGCTCCTGAGAACTCCTCCCCTTAAGAAAACTAACGATTAATATAATCCAAACACTGCTGCAGGAGCCGTTAACTTTTCAAAACGAACATTATCAACAGCCATTTTTAATATGGCTGTTCCACCCTTAACATCATTCCAACCTGCATTCAGACTAACTTCAACATGAGCATCATTTGCAACACTCGTTGCTAAATCACCATCTGTCAGCCCATCAATTTTAGTTAATGGAATTGTTAATGTTATCCAGCCATTGGTAGTTCTCCCCGGATAATCTGCTCCAATATTCCAAACATACCACCCATTATCAATTCTGAATTTCAAGTGTAAAGTAGGATCAACATCGAGAATATTAATGTCCATTTTTACAACTCCATTTGTTTTTGTAAGCCCGGCCACATTATATTGACCCCAGTTTGTTGCAAAAAGAGTATACCATGAATCTGGTAAAGCACTTTCATTTACAAAATAGTAATCTTTGCTGAATGATAAAGCACCACCCGTAACAATTCCACCATAATTTCCCCATCCGCTTTTCCAGTTATCAAAATCAAATAAGATATAACTTGGATCTTTTACCGGTTCTACCCCGCTAATTGAAAATATTGGAGATACAACCTCTGTACCATCAAACGCTTTCAATGTGACGGTGACATTACCTGTGGAGGCAGTTTCAGGAACATAAACCTCTATGGAAGTTTCTGTACGAACACCATAAAGTACTGCTTTTAAATTAGTCTGAAAATAAATCGATTCTACCAGATTTAATTTTGTTCCTGTTATTGTCATCATTTTTCCCGGTTTTACAGACGGAGTAATAGCGGTGATAACGGGTTTATTAGGTGAAATGACTGTTAAAGACTCTGAAGATACTATTTGAGTACCATTGGCGGTCACAAGGGTTATCTTTCCACCTTTAGCAGCCATAGGAACAGGAACAGTAAACGATGATGCTGTTGCATTTGTCACATCGACTATCAACCCGGCACCAAAATCAACCTTTTTTACCAAATCTAAATCTGTTCCCGAAATAGTGACTATATCTCCTGCAACCAATGATAATGGAGCAAAAGAAGTGAAAGTAGGTTTTACCAGTGTTATGGCAGCACTCTCGGCAGTCTTGCCTGAATTCGTGCTTAACACAACTGTTCCATCCATGGCAGTCATCGGTACAGTAACATCAATCTTTGTAGCCGTTTGCGATACTATGGTTGCATCAACACCACCTGCAAAAGTGACTTTTGTCGCAAGATCAAGATTTGTACCTGTAATGGTGAATGTTGCACCATTCTTAACAAGCAGAGGAGCTGCACTGATAATCACCGGTGCAATCAAATTCAGGGAAGCAGTTGATTCAACATCCAGACCCGAAAGGGTTGTCAGTTTAACAGTACCCTCTTTGACATTTTTAGGTACCGCAACCGTTAAAGATGTCTTGTCGGTACTGACCGAAAATACGGTAACTACAGTTACACCTGTAAAAGTGATTGACTTTACTAACTGGAAATTAGTACCGTTAATAACAAGCGTAGCTTCCGGTTTGACAGGATTAGGTGAAAGGCTTGTTATTGTTGGCAATGTTACGATCAAATCAATTAAAGCAGGAACCAAAACAGGAATTTTTGCGCCATTTGAGAGTGCAAATTTTCCGGTTTGTGCTTCCACCGGTACGATTAATTCAATTTTTTTGCGGGACTTGCTCACAAATTTAGAACTATCAACAATTACCCCGCTCTTGAAGATGACCGAAGCAATCAGATTCAGGTAATCCCCGTTAATGGTAAGAATATCACCGGCTTTTACTGTTGCCGGGGCAAATGTCTCAATCACAATAGGCTCACTGAATGTTAGCGGAGTCTTTGTTGTAATATCTCCCTGAGGAGTTTTCAATACTACTAATCCGGGTTCCGCTGTTTGAGGAATCACAATGGATATCTCAGTGGCTGTTTTCTTAGTGAAATCTTTTATTTCAAGACCACCCTGCAATACAACCGACGTTACCTGGTCAAGTGATGTACCAAGAAATTTCACTTCACCGCCACGCAATGCAGGTGAAGGACCAAAAGCAGTGAGTTTAATAATATTCACATCGTCTTCTTTCTTGCATGAATTGAAGACAAAACTTCCTATTATTAAGCAAGCCATAAGACTTGCGGTAAGAATTTTATTAAATTTATATCTCATATTGGTGTTTTTTTTAGTATGTCTACTCTCTGTTACAAGAGTAGACAAGTTTAATTATAACTGATCGTTACAAAAAAATATATTAATCCTTTTTATTGGGCAACCTTGGGTACTACCCTGAAATTATCAAATGACATATCACAGTCAAGTCCGGTAGGTCCCTGGAATACGACCCTGGACCAGTATCCATCGTGATTTACTACTGGCGCTACTTTATATGAAATGACGGTTGCATCGGTATTCACTTTCACTACCTCTTCAAATGGAATTACTACCGTTTGCCATTGTCCTTTTGTATCATACGGTGGTGCCCACAAATAATTCCCATGATCACCGTCCTGAGTTCCAACATTAAATAAAATTCCACTTCCATTATATGGCTTGGAAGTACATACTTCAAATTTAAAGTTATACAATGCCGGTTTAAGAATTGCTTCATCAGGTATATTCTGACTTTGTGGCAACATGGTATTAGCTGGTCCGCCTGCTATTTCCTGCCAACCCCAAGCACCAAGTGATTTTACAATACGGATATAATTGCCGTTGATTGCCGGCACATCTGCTGTACCCGGGCTGTTTACAACAAAGGATGCATTCCACCAACCCTGGAATGGGTCACTGCTGATAAATATATTCCGGTTATCTTTAAATAAAAAGTCTGTTTTAGTTGTTCCAAAATTGGAAGTAACTGTAATCTGACCGGGAATTGTTCCTGAAGGAACAGTTACTGTAAGGATCTTGTTGGTGGCATCTACCGATACATTTGTTCCTTCAACTTCACCCGGGAAAGTAACTGAGATAGGCAGGTAAAAATAATTACCCCGGAAAGTAGCTACTTTGCCATCCTGTACATATTCACAGTCCATGCTCGTGATTTCAGGTTTATTGATTTTTACATTGAAATCATATAAGAGCGAATCTCCACTCGCAAATATAATCTTCAGTTTATTGGTAATCTGAAACGGAACTATCGTAGGAACACTCACCAGAATGGATGATTTTGTTATATAGGTTGGCGTTAATGAAGCCTGACGGTCATTAAACCATATCTCCCTGGCATCCTGCAAATTATCACCTATAATGGCTATAAGCTGACCCTGACCTGCGCTTACAAGCAAAGAATCGGAAGCAGTTGCCCGCGTTATCCGAACATAAGAAATGACCGGCGTTCCCTTATTAACATCTTCATTTTTATCACAAGATGTAAATACTCCCAGCATAGCAATGACTATGAGAAGTATGGGCATTGATTTATATATCTTTTTCATTGTTTTATATTTTAATTGAAACATTCGTATTTACTTATTGTAATAATCTACTGCAGGTTTCTGTAAACTTGGAGCTGCCGATAATTCAGTAGTCGGTATTGGGAGCAGAAAATTCCCCTCTGTGGCAGTAATAATCCTGTCGGCAGGTAATACCCATGAAGTCTTTATAAAAGTCCATTGCGTAGGATTGGGGAATACATCTGGGTACACAGCAAATAATCCCCTGTCCTGTGAATTCAAAATCGACAGGGCTTTTGCAGGATTATATGAAAACAAGCTACTTATATCATACCAACACATACCTTCCATGGCAAACTCAACGATTCTTTCATTAAAGATAATATCAAAGGTTAGTGGATTAAGAACAGTGCCCAATCCGGCTCTTTGATGCACTTTGTTGAAATAATCAAGTGCTGTGGCATCTGAGGTCTCAGTTTGATTTCCTAATGTTGCTTCTGCATATATTAAATACATTTCGGCCAACCGTAGCATGTACGTGTCATTTGGATAATGTTGGCTGGAAGCTTGCCCACCCATATCTGCTGCCTTGCCGCAAACATATTTTTTTATGGCAGCCATACTTTTATCTTCGGTATTATTCGGATATATCAGCTTCTGAGTTCCTGGTTTACCATCCGGTAAGGTGATCGATTGAGTAATTTCAGGATAAACGGCACCAGGAAGCATAAAGGTAGCTTTCAGGCGTTGGTCCATGGTCCGGCCTTTAAGCGAATCTCCGGTTGTACCAATCTTATCCAGACCCTGGTATTTCTGAAGCATCCACCAGGTTGCACTTTTACTTCCGCCCCATCCATCTCCATTGGCTATATCCCCACTGTAGGCAAGGTAAGCAGGAGCTGAGTTGCTTACTCCCCAAATGGTGGAATAGACCCATTGTAATTCGAACAAGGACTCAGAATTATTATTATACGGATATTTAAACAGGCTGGCATAATCAGTTAATAATGATTTACCACTCATTTTAATTACCCTGTCGGAATAATACTTTGCACTGTCTAAAAATTGTTGGTTTCTAATACCACCTTCCGATTCAACACCTGCACGGGTGAGATAAAACCTGGCTAACATTCCTTCTGCCGACCATTTATTAACTCGTCCTGTTTGAAATCCAACTTCAGGCAGATCATTCACACAAGCCCTCATTTCATTGGTCAGGAATCTCCAGATACTTTTTACAGTATTTCTGGTAACTGTGGTATCTGTCAGAATAGCCTCGTTGTCAACGATGATGGGCACTTCTCCCCAACACATGACCAGATTCCGGTATGCACAAGCCCTCATAAACCTGGCTTCAGCAATTGTTCCCGTTTTAACCTGTTCAGTGACCTGAGCACCGGCAAATTTATTAATGTTTTTTATGGCCAGGTTCGATTGCCCGATAACCGTAAAAAATGCACTCCATCCGGCATTCATATCCAGGTCATCTCCGGTGAGGTTAAATCTCACATATCCGGTAGATCCATAAGGATCATATGCAGCTCCTCCTCTAAAATCACCGATTTCGTATGATGCCTTGTCGTTATAATCAAACCACACCCTGTTATATAACAGGGCAGTAGCAGCGAGTACCTGGTCATTTGTTTTGTAAAAATTAGCATCTGTAATGGCATCGACCGGTGGCCTGTTCAAAAAGTCCTGTGAACATCCCGGTAGTATAAGGATTGTAATCAGTATGGCAATCCAACTATATTTTAAGTTCTTCATATTATTTAGAATTATCAAAAGTTAACCGTAATATTAAAAGTATAAACCGGAGTCAACGGATAACGCCCATTATCTACTCCAATGGCCTGGTTATCTGCTCCCGAATTGTTACCAACATAAGCACCTACTTCCGGATCATATCCTGTATAATGGGTGAGTGTGAATAAATTCTGGGCACTTACCATAAGTCTGACATCTTTTATAAAACTTTGTTTTGAGATCAGTGCAACAGGCAGATTATAGGCTAAAGAGATATTCTTAAGCTTGATATACGATCCATCTTCTACCCACTTGTCGGAGAATCTGGTCCAGTTCCCATTATTGCTGTATGAAATCCGGGGAAGATTCGTTGATGGGTTCGTAATATAAGTATTCCCGGATGCATCTGTTGAAAGCCTGGAATAGTTTTCAGCACTGGTCAACAGGTTACGGCCTAAATTAATTTGTTGCGGATTTGAGTCCGTCATTTTTAAATAATTATAAATACTGTTCCCGTATGAATAAGTGAGCAAAACACTTAATTCTAAACCTTTATAGCTGAATGTGTTCGTAAATCCTCCAAAAAACAACGGCCATGGATTTCCTATCGTAGTTAAATCCTTCACATCAATGATGTGATCATTATTCATATCCTTATACTTCACATCACCAATCCATACATTCGCAGGATCTGTTGCCAGACGTACTCCTTTTGTATCAACAGGCACTGCACTATTATTGATTTCATCCACCGATTGAAAAATACCTTCAGTCTTATATCCTAAGAATAACCAGGGTGCCTGACCAACACTCGAACGTTGCGTCCAGCTGCCCATCCACCATGAGGTACGGTCAATTGAAGCTGCATCATTATTAAATTTCAGGATTTTTGTTTTGAATCCGGAGATATTAAAACTCGATTCCCATTTAAAATTTTTCGTATTTATATTGGTAGTGATTAAATTAATGGCCCATCCGTTGTTTTGCATAGAACCCAGATTAACAGTCGGAGGTTGCGGACCACCGTTACCACGCGTACCCATGAAAGCAGGCAATGCTGCCGGCATGATCAGGTTATCGGTTACTTTATGGTAATAATCTGCTTCCAGTTGAATCCTGTTATTAAAGAAACTGGCATTAAATCCAATGTTGTTGGTTAATGTTGATTCCCATTGCAATTTGGAGTTTGAATATCTGCCTGGCAGGAATCCAACTCCCCACGCTGAAGGAGATGGTGTCATGGATGAATAAATTCCACCACCACCACCTTGATTACCGGTAGTACCTGTTTCAATTCTTATTTTGAATTCATTCATAAAATCAGCATGATACCAGGATTCTTTTGAAACCCTCCAGGCACCTGAAATAGCCGGGAAAGTACCCCAACGGTTATCTGAACCAAAAAAGGCTGAACCATCACTACGTACAGAAGCTGATAAAATATACCTGTCGTTATAATTGTAATTCAAACGTGCCAGATACGATTCCATGCCCCAAGTATTATGACCACTTCCTATCAGGTCGGCTGTACTTTGGTCACCCGCCCCGACATCAATAATATCATTGGTCAGGAAAGTTGATATATTAGCTGCATTTGATTTCCAGGTTGTTTCCTGGGCTTCATGGCTGACCATCAAATCAAAATTATGTTTACCAAATGTCTTTACATATTGAAGAAGTTCATTTAATCCCCAATAGGTACCCACACCATTATAATCGGACATCGTTGCCAACGCTTTATCATACCATCCGATTTTTTGTTTTGGTGAAAAATAAATTGAATTCTGGGTATTCAGATTCGCATTCAACGAGGTTCTGAATGTAAGACCCGGTAAAATGTCAACATCAATATTTGCTCCGCCGTTAAACTGCCTGCGGGTATTGTTGTTAGTGACAGAATTAGCAATGGCAACCGGGTTTACAGGAGCATATTTATCCTCCGGCTTGTCCGGATTCCCTCCACCATACGTTCCATCTAAATTTTTTATTGGAGTTTGAGGAGTAAGTTGTAATGCATTATTAATTACATCTTCCGAACTGGAGGTGAGTTTTTCGAAAGTTTGGTTAAAACTGGCATTTGCTCCCATTTTGAGCCATGTCCTTGGTTTTGAATCTACATTTAAACGCATTCCCAGACGATCAAATCCTGATCCTGCTGCCACACCATCCTGTTTTAAATACTCACCTGATAAGTAATACGTGGTTTTATCACTTCCTCCACTGACACTTACCTGATGTTTCTGCATCCCTGAATTCCGGAACAATTCACTCTGCCAGTCAGTTCCTTTTCCCAATATGGATGGATCTAAAAATTCAACAGGAGTTGTTCCACTTACTATGGCATGAAATTCATTGACCATTTTGGCATATTGTGGTAAATCCATTACATCCATACGTTCAGGAGGAGTTTGCAACGAATAACTATAGTTATATGTAATTTTTGCATCTCCGGCTTTACCTCGTTTGGTCGAAATTAATACCACACCATTGGTGGCTCTTGATCCATATAGCGCAGTTGCGGAAGGACCTTGCAGAATCTGAACATCAGCTATATCAGATGGATTAAGTCCTGAAAGTGGATTTGAAGAACTGGTAGAACCATAACTTACCGATTGTCCGGGAATCTGTACACCATCGATTACATATAAAGGTTCAGTAGTTCCGTTAATGGAACTCACCCCGCGAACTGCAACCGAAATACCTCCACCGGGTTGGCCTGAGTTTTGAGTAATGTATACTCCGGCGGCTCTTCCCTGAAGTGCTTGTTCCAACGTGGTGTTTACCGTTTTATCCATTTGCTTTGCCGAAACTGAAGTTTGGGCAGTGGTTAAGTCTGCGCGTTTTGCAGTACCATAACCAACTGCAACCACTTCACCCAACATTTTAGTGTCAGTCTGAAGACTTACATTGATGACTTTGTTCTTAACGGTGATTTCTTGTTTTTCCATTCCTATAAAGGAGAATACAAGTTTAGACCCTTGGGCTGCATTCAGGGTATACTTCCCACTTACGTCCGTAATGGTTCCTTTTGCTGTTCCTTTTACAAGTACGGATACCCCTATCAGTGGAGTTCCATCACTTGCATCAGTCACAACTCCTGAAACAGAAAGATTCTGCTGTGCAGAAACAAAGTATACTCCAAACAAGAGTAATACCGTTAGAAAAATGATTTTTCTTTTCATGGAATTAAATTTAATATTAGAAGGTTAATTGTTGTACAAAATGATACATTCCGACTGTGCAAAAATAAAGTAACATTTACAATAAAAACTATATTATTTTAGCTATATATGATACTTTTTCTACATCAAAAGGAAGTTTATGCTGTAATAAGTACAATCATTGAAAACGATATAATGAATATTAAACCTGTTTTAAAGAATAAAGCCTGGAGTCAGAATAAACATATTTATCGTTTTAAATGTAATATTTATCATTTATTTCATTGATTATGAAACTATAAACAATCATAGCTTTATCATATTTTATTGTAATTAAGTTATCGGATTAGGATCTTCCCTGCAATTGAATGTACAATTTTACGTTGCATTAAAAATGACATTCAATCTGTCATTGAAATCGCAAAAAAAATAAAAGTACACGAATTTTAAATAAATACATAATTAATCAATATTATTACGAATATAAATTCAAAAAGGTTGCCCTTTTACAGGACAACCTTTTCTTTAGAAAACTAACTACAACACTCTCTTTTTAAAAAATAAAACAATTAACCAGACACTAAATTAAAGAATTATTTCCAACTATTTATTTCCAACCTGAATAATTGGGTGGAGTAGACCAACCCGCATTTTGTTTCAACACTCCGGTTGATAAGGTAATCTCACTTCCCGGAATTGGTACAAAGCCATGAGTATCTTTATAACGTTGCACATATCCGCCACCATTAATAGATGTATTATTCGTATCGGGCAGTCCGTTATAATAAGTTGGCTGACCGGCTTGTTTTGCTAATGCAGCTTCACAATAAGCATCACCCCAACGGCGCATATCATTCCAGCGAACACCTTCGGAAAAAAGCTCCCAACGACGTTCATTTTGAATGTTTGCAAGCGAATAACCCACTGCAGGCAAACCAACCCGGGCACGTACACGGTTCAATCCGGTAGCATTAGCTTCCAGTTCCGATTGCATAAGGAGCACATCTGCAAAACGTATCAGTACAATATCTTTTTCATTGGCTTCCTGCATATTGGTTTTTTGAGCCGAATTACCATACATAATTGCTTCAAAAGCGGGATAATAAGTACCGGCGACTTCACACGATACAGGTCCTGTTTTTTTTGCATAAAAGTCGGTTTCCTGAACCATATTCCAGCTGCCTTTTACATAACCCGGCAATTCAACAGGAATATCAACAATGCTCGCTATACGTCTTGGGTCGGTAGGTTCTGCTGCTTTCCAGTCATTCCACAAGTTCGGGGCAACAGGAGCACCACCCCAGCCCTGGCCAAACGGAAATGTCAGATTTAGTGGTTGGTTACCACGTAAGCCGGTATACAAGGCATACTGATTTGAATAACCTTCTGAAACCAATCCGTTGTTGTTTCCAAAATTTGAAAACTTAACTGCAAACATCGATTCAGGGTTAACACCACCATCGTCTTCCACCCATTTCAGATTCAGACCTTTAGTCAACGTATACTGGTCTACTGTCAGCTTGTTTGTAAACGACCACAAGTTACGGTAATCAGGCACTAATGTATATCCTGAATTATTCACACAATCATCAATCCAGGTGATAACATCCGACTTTGCCACTTTTGTTCCATCGGGAAGTGTAATGTCGGTCTTGTTATAAAAACCGGTATAGAACATGAAAGCACGAGCCAGCATGGCCTCAGCGGTATATTTATCCACATGACCCGCATCCGATGCTGAAGTACGGGTGGGCGACATCAACGTAATTGCTTTTTTTAGGTCGGATATGATCTGTCCCCATGCCTGATCCGGAGTTGATTGTGCCTTGTTTTCCGCTACAGTTGATACAACTACCGGGATGTTTTCAAACAACGATGCCAGTTCATAATAATAATACCCTCGAAGGAAATAAACCTCTCCAAGCATTTGATTTTTTTGAGCATCACTGGTAAAACCTTTTACTTTGTCCATCGATTCAATGGCATTATTGGCACGAAATACTCCCTGATAGCGTACAATCCATATCTGTCTGAACAAATCCGAATTCAAATATTGTAAAAACATGTCTTCCGCCTGCCATCCCTGGTCATTCACTCCTCCTCCACCTAAGCGGTCATCAGAAGCAACTTCTGAATAAAAGAAAAATGTTTTGGAAGGAATATTTCCATACCTCGTATTATCAAATTGCTCATTCAGATTACTATAAACACCCGCCACCATTTGTTGCGCATCCACTAAAGTCTGGGGGAAGTTTGAGGTGTTTTTATGAGTCAGATCTTTCGTGTCAAGAAAACTCTCACACGAAGTAAACAGAATTGTTGTTGCAGCCAGTGCTGTAAATATTATTTTTTTCATATTTATCTTCTATTAAAATTTAAGATTAACACCTATCAAATAAGTTCTTGGACTTGGATACTGGCCAATGTCAATCCCTGATGACCATGTGTCTGTAGTTCCTGCATTCGAACCTGTTTCAGGATCCATACCTGAATATTTTGTAATCGTAAATAAATTCTGTGCACTGAAATACAATCGGGCTTGTTTGAGCACCATTTTAGGGAATAGCTTTTTAAAGTCATACCCTAGAGTAAGATTCGAAGCTTTCAAATAATCACCGTTTTCAATGTATATATCGGATATGTTTTGAAAGTTGGTGTTCGAACCCGAGGTCAGGCGGGGTAATGTGTTGGAAGTGCCTTCACCGTGCCAGTAATTAAAAGCATCAGTTGTAAAGTTATCATACTGACTGTCGGCAAATTTACGATACGACTTGGCAATTTGTTGACCGAAAGCTCCATGCATTGTCACTGTCAGGTCAAATCCTTTGTAACCGGCATTAAAAGTAAGGCCTAATGTGGTAGCAGGATTTGGATTCCCTATGTTTGTTTTATCTTTATCATCAATTACATTATCGTGGTTCAGATCGGTGAATTTCAAATCTCCCGGCTGAACATTCCCCTGAAGAATCCCATTACCGGCCGCTTTCCATGCTGCAATATCTGCTGCATTCTGGAAGACACCTGATGTTTTATATCCGTAAAAATAGCCAATAGGATAACCTACCTGGGCACGGTACATTTCAGAAGTTCCCTGACTCAATACATTTAAGGCTCCATGGATGATTCCTTCGGCATTGGCAATCCGGGTCACTTCATTTTTATTAAATGAAGCATTTGCTGATACTCCATAGGTAAAATCTCTGCCAACATTGTCGTTCCAACCCACTGCTACTTCATATCCTTTATTTACCACATCACCTCCGTTTATAAAAGGAGCACCTGTACCAAAAATAGCCAGTTGAGGAGCTACCACCAACCAGTCGTTGGTAGCCTTGTTATAATAGTCGAACGCAAGACTCAACTTTGAGTTAAATAAGCGGGCATCAAATCCAAGATCTGTTTGTATGGACGTTTCCCATTTCACATCAGCATTTGGGAGTATGCTTGGATAACCACCTGGAGTTTGTGTGGTCTTGCTGTTCCCAAAGGAGTAAGCCGACCAGTTATCAAATGCCACAGTTGAATTATACTGGAATGGAGAAATGTTGCAATTTCCATTTTCACCCCAACTAACACGTAACTTCAGAAAATCCAACCAGCTTTTGGATGATTCCATAAAGCCTTCGTTGGTTATAACCCAACCTGCCGATGCGGATGGAAAGTATCCCCATCGATGTCCGGGTCCAAAGTTGGAAGAACCGTCCGCACGCATAACCATTGTCGCCAGATAAGTTTCATTGTAATCATAGTTTACCCTGCCAAAGAAAGAAGCCAGGCTGCTTTCAGCCATAGGTAATCCCGTAATTTTTGTTGCCGTCGATGTTCCCGACGTATTACTAATGTAAGCATGTTCAAAATCGGTATATAAATAACCGTTATTGGTAGTAGTCAGATTTTCACCAAATCCGGAGTGCTCTATCGATTGGCCTGCCATCGCATCAATGTGATTTGAATTAAGAGAGAACTTATAGTTCAGGGTGTTCTCCAGGGTATAATTGTAACTCGATCCTGCACCCTGGGTAACAGACATATCCAGGTTTTTAATATACGGAGAATAATCATAGATGGGTTGGAATGACCTGTTTGTATTCGAATTGGACTTATACCCAAACTGAGATTTGAAAATCAGATTTTTAATGGGTTGTATCTGTAAATTAGCCGACATGTTCAGGTTGCTGTTTTGAGTAGTATTACTGCCACGTCTACTTACCATTTCACCAATCGGGTTTGTTGGATTGGCAATAAGCCCCATATTCATTCCGGCAGCTGCCTGATCGGCTTCACCAAAATAATTGTTTGAAGAACCTGCTATAGGAAATAGCGGTGCCCCTCTTAACGCATTCGAAATATCGTTTACATATTGCGTACCAATCCCGATACCCCCCTTATTGGTTGTATTGAAGTTCAATGTTTCACCTATTTTGATAATATCGAACGATTTATTTTTAAGAAGTACATGATCGGAATTCAAACGAACTGTTGTTCTGTTGTATGTAGGAGCTACAGGAGCACCAATAACTCCCTCCTGGGAAGAATACGATACACCTAAAGAGAATTTGGAGACTTCATTGCCTCCTGTCAGATTTACTGAATGATTCTGAGTTGGAGCATTTTTATTGAGCATGGCATCCAACCAGTTGGTACTAAATCCGTTTTGCACATTTTGGTAAGTATTGCCTAAAACAGATTTCCAGTCATTCACAGGCCTGCCTTCGTTGGTATTAATCAGGTCTTCAATGGTCATATACTGTTTGGCATTGAGCAATGAAGGCATTTTGGATACATTCTGCATCCCCACAAATCCATCATAGCTTACCTGTATTTTCCCAGCCGTTCCCTGTTTGGTTGTGATCAGGATAACCCCGTTGGCAGCACGTGCCCCATAAATGGCGGAAGATGCACCGTCTTTCAACACATCGATGGATTCAATATCCGAATTGTTCAACGTATTAATATCACCACCCGCAACACCATCAATGACATAGAGTGGATCCGAGTTACCTGTGGTACCAATACCGCGTATGTTTACTTTAAAATTCTCACCCGGTTCACCTGAACTTTGAGTAATGTTTACTCCCGGTGTCTGACTCTGCATAGCTGTGAGCACATTGGTTGTACTTAGTTTCTGGAGATTGTCTCCTTTGAGTTGAACAGTTGCTCCGGTTACCAGTTTCTTTTTCTGCGTACCGTAACCAATAGCAATTACTTCATCCAACATTTTTGAATCAGATTGAAGAATGACATTCAGTACGTCACTGTTCACCGTGACTTCTTGCCTTTCCATCCCAATGTAGGTGAAAACTAAAGTTGATCCCTTCGGGGCGTTCACGAGATACTTCCCGTTGAAATCTGTAATCGTTCCGGTTGTTGTTCCTTTCAATAAAACAGAGACACCCAGAAGCGGTGAACCATCACCTGCATCGGTTACAACTCCCGAAACAGAAAGATTTTGCTGTGCAGAAACAAAGTACACTCCAAACAGGAGTAATACCGCTAGAAAAATAATTTTTCTTTTCATGGAATTTAATTTAAATTTAGAAGGTTACTAATTTGTACGAAATGTTGTATTTCGACCTGACAAAAATAGAGTAACATTTTCTGATAACACTATATTATTTTAGCATTATATGATACTTTATTAACTATATTTTGGGTTATTGTCAAATTTACATTATATTAATTAATGTATAATAGGGATTACTTAATGTATTTAAATTTATATTAGCTGAGATTTGGGTCCGGTAACGAAATAAACTTCGTAAAAATGAATTGAGCTAAATTATCAACTTACAAAGTTGAAGTATTCCTGTTCATCGTGGCGAAAAAGAAGGCTAGTTTGGCGGTTTATCAGTTTGAGCGTATTTATTTATAATCAGGAATGGAGCACTAAGAATTTCCATTTAATTATACATTTCTGCCGGTTCTAATGAAGCTTTTAACTTACTGTTTTTACAGAATAATTTGCTTCAGGTTATATCCTTTATTTTTTGTTCGTGTTTTACTCCCATTTTACACCCATTTAACTCCCATTTTATAAAATTATTCCAGTAATACTCGTTAAATACAAACATAAAATATACTTCTACATATCTATATAAATATGAATATCTATGTTTTATGTTTGTGTTATATATGTTTTATATATGTATTATCTCCAAATGGGAACAAAAGAGCAATAAAAGGCGTATAAAACCGGTGACAAATAACGTGTTTATCTTGATTGATTCCTTTTTTTAAACAATAAGTAGCAATAATATGCCCGTTTGTCTGTCCGGGTGAATGTAAATAGATTGATCAATCATCTGTTTTTATTTCTACAAATTCAACTATTGAAAATGAAAATATTAACGAACTCTTTAAAACTGTCATCAGTATTACTCGTACTGGTTTTTAAAATTTGACAAAATGAACTATGCCGAAAGCTTACTTTGAAGTTAACTGATATTGATATTTGAAAAAAGATTAAACCAATTAAATTATTCTCATATGGTCTTAATGGAATTAATAACAGACTAATAAAACAGGACCCGCCAACAGGCACAACTATTTTATTAGTTTCGATTGACTAATTGGAAAACACAGAGAAAGATGTGAATTACCAGGGTACTTCATACATCGATTGACAGACAAAAAACAGAAAGAACCATATTTAATCAGAGAAGGTTTCCACCTAATGTCAGTTAGCGAAAGGAAATGTTAAGAATATCGAATATGAGTCCTATCATTCGGAAGAAGATTTTTTCGATTTTAGGGTGACAGTAGTGATTTACATATTGTAAACTAACCGACAAGTGTGGTCTATAGTTTCATAAAAATGATTTAAAACTAAACACTTCGTGCATTTAGATAGAAAGAGTTATTTCAACATTCGATTCCTCTAATCCCCGTTTCCATCCACGTTTCACTAACAGTGAATCATGACATTTCCCACCTTATTAGTGGAAATAATACCGTTGTCATTATTTACGAAATATTGCAACTAATTTTTCAACGTATAAGACATTTGAACTTTTTAAGATATGATGCTAACTCAATATCCTAATTCATGGATAAGAAGTAGTATTAATCCGTAATAGTATGATGAAAACGGAATAAAGGCTTTATCAATCAAAATCAGGAAGGGAGATAATGTATCAGTAATTCACAAAAAAACAGACTGATACAATGTAAATTGCTTCAGTCTGTACGTATGTGCAGAACTTGTTTCTGTTGATTTATTACGGGATATTATTTAAAAACTTTTATTTCTACCCTTCTGTTTTTTGCCCTGTTTTCTTTTGAAGTATTAGGGACTAACGGTTCGCTGTATGCTTTGCTTTCACTGACTAACTGTGCCAATGGAACGCCCTGCTCAATGAATTTTTGCTTTACACTGTCAGCTCTTTTCAATCCTAACAATAAATTTATGGCATAGGTACCAATATTACACGTATGACCTACAAAGCGAAGATGTATATAGGAGTTATTTTTCAAAACCCGGCTTAATTCTTTAATCTTATCATTTTTAGCATTCGTCACCTGAAAAGAATTAAATCCAAACATTAGATTCATTTCCGAAGCAAGCTTTTGTGCAAGCTCATAGGAATTATCTGTCTGAACAGGTTCGACAACGGCTACCGGAGTAACCTGATTTTCTACAGAAATTTCCTTTGGTGTTTCTACCACTTTTGGGGTCGGTTCAATCACAGCTGCTTCCATGACAGGATTTGCCGTTTTCACCGGTGTTGTGGGTTCCACTTCCTTTGCCGGTTCTGCCGGTAATACCGCTTGTACCGGTTCTGCAGGTACAACTGCCTGTACAGCTTCAGCAGGCAATACAATTTGTGTTGGTTCTGCCTGTTGAACAGTTTGTACCTGTTCAATTGGGACTACAGCTTTTATAGGTTCTGAAGGCACTACAACCGGAACAGCTTCAACAGGTAATACAATTTGTGTAGCATCTGCCGGTTCAACGGTTTGTATCGGTACTATTGCTTCTTCCGGCTCTGAAGGGAGTACCGTTTGTACCGGTTCCACCGGTAGCTCTGAAGGTACTGGCTCAGCTGATACAACAGCTTGTGGGGCTTCTGCCGGGAGTTCGGGTTGAACAAGTTCAATGGGTTGCACTTCCGGCGCCTGACCGGCTGGTTCAACTGACTGAACAGGTTCTTCTGTCGGTTGCAGAGGGCTGATTGGTTCGGCAGATAGAATTGATTCATCGGTTTTATTGAAATCAAGTGTTGATTTTTTTACTCCTAAATGCCAGTATACACCAACTTTCAAACCAATGGATACAGGTGTAACAGAAGTAGTTTGGGAAGAAGCAAATATACCGTTATAAATGCCTCCATCAGTATTCGGTTGAAAAATCGGTTTATCGGTTGGTTTTAATATATTGTTCAATCCATAATTGATATAAGCACCGGCATATAAATCAAGTTTTTCATTTAATTTATAGAGGCCACCTAAATCGGCAATAGCCATATATGCGGTCTTTAAGTTAAGTTTTCCTTTGAATTCCTTGTTGTATGTCGAAAATCCATGCTGAGGCATATTATCTAATGGGACATTCCACTGTTCGTAATAACCGCTTGTCACGAATTCGCCGCCTGTTGTTTTGTAGCTGGTATTTACCGGAATGGATATCTTACCACCAGCAGAAGCTAACAGCCCGAATTTCTTTGTTACCGGCAGTTTATACTGAATGGTTAATGGTATATCAATAAATAAAGCCTGTTGCTTTTCCTGCCAGTTCTTGTAATTGGCTTTAAACAGATATGCAACTCCCTCACTATCAATTTCGGGAGTTGTTGATAAATAGTTCAACGTAGATAAAGAGTTAAACGACTGAAATCCAAGCCCGGTATGTAAACCCCATTGTGGTGTAAAAAAGTAACTGTATCCGGCGTTTATAGTATAACCAAACTGTCCTTTTTGAGTTCCGTTCTGAAGATTATAGGATAGGTTATGCAACCCGCCACCAACATTGAAATTGAGATAATTCCCTGTTTCCTGTGCCTGTAACGCACCACAGATAAGTAATCCTAATCCGATTATGAAATGTTTTTTCATCTTAAGTTATTTTTTACTATGAGGTTTTGACTAAGTTTTTAGGTAAGGTTCACAGAGACTTTTTCAATCCCTGTGAACCTGAAATATTTATTTTGAAACGATGATTTTGAATGGGAATACCTGTCCGGTTGATATTTTTACATTTCCAAGGTACATACCACTGATCGAAGGCAAATAAATTGAATTTGTCTTTTCAACTTTCGTTGATTGGTAAACACAGATACCTTGCATGGAATAAACTGACAATTCCGCACCAACCAGATCTTCATTACTCAATCCTGTCATCTGGATAGTAGCCGGCTGATTTACTTTCAACGGATTAGGATATACTGTGATTTTTTTAATCAGTGGTATATTCAGCACCTTGGCGCATGTATAAAGTGTCTCGCCATCAACAGTTGTCAATTTGAGTGAATAGGAACCAATCAAACCATCCAGGTCATTATAGAATTGTTTTGTTGCCCCTTTTATTTCTACCCCGTCTTTATACCACTGATAACCTGTAAAGTGATTGCTTTTGTTGTCACACAACACCACATCGTCAAATTTAGCAATGATAAAGTCGGACGACACATTGATGGTAAACTGGAAGCTATATACAGGGCTTTCGATTCCTAACTCATTTCGCATTTGTATGGTTCCCTGGTAAACGCCATCTTTCGTTCCTTTCGGAATGGTTACAGGAAGTACATCGCTCGTTGAAAACGAAGATAAATTGGTATAATTCACATTCAACAGGCCAGCTGCCAGAGCAGTTTCATTAAAGGTGATCTTGTATTGTGTTGGCGTACCTGTTAAAATAGTGTATCCCAAATCAAGGGTAGAACCTTCACATCCTGTAGAAGATGTAATTAGCTGATCCAGTGTAACAATATCGGATATTTTGGAATTTGTAATCAAATCAGATACAGGTGCTGTATAATTAGTTGAAGCCAAACCATCAAGAGTGTAAACCACTTCAATAGTTTTATTGATCCCGACTTCCCTGGTATCGTAATTGGCAACGGCAGTCACATTGACGTTAGCCGTATCGATTGGTTCCACTCCATTCAAACTACCTAACGTGGTAATGACTGCAGAAGTAATTCCATCATACATTTTATCGGTTACAACAACAGGTTTAGTGATAGTCAACAATTTGGCTAAAATCACGCCGTTGGTAATGGTATATGTTGTCGGCTCAACATAATTACCTGATGCTGGTCCTGCGAGTTTATAAACCACAGTTACGTTTTTACCGGTACCCGCATTCGCATTATCATAGGTAGCCTTTCCTGTTAAATCGACCTGGTTCATGTCAATTGGTTCAATTCCTGAAAAGCTCTCAACCGAGAAGGAGGCCGAATCGGTGCCATTATACACTTTACTTGTGGATTGTTTGACAGACAATACAGTTAACATTTTACCCACTATAATACCTTTAGCTTCTATAAAATCGGAAGGAGCCAGGTAATTAGTGGCATCCACACCTGAAATGGTATAGGAGCATGTAATATTTTTACCGTTTCCAACATTGATATTGTCATATTTTGCTGATGAATTCAGACTTACATCATCTGTTCCAACCACTCCATAAAGAATGCCGGAGGTTACTTCTGCAAAGGTAGTTGCATCATATACTTTACTGATCGTAATTGACGGATCAGAAGCCGTTAAAGCCCTGGCAGTAATCTCCCCCGTATTTACTATAAAATTGGAAGGTACGGCGTATATAGAGGAAGCTGAACCGGTCAACTGATAAACGACCATTATCGTTTTTCCGTTACCAACTTTTGCGTTATCATACGATGCAATGGCATTTAATTCCAAATTCGGGATATCCAGCGGAGCAATTCCTGAAAGTGTACCCGGAGTAACATCTGCCGAAACTTTTCCATCATACACTTTACTGAGTTTTACCAACGGATCGGAAACAGTCACCGGCATACCTACTATTTCACCCGTTGTCAGGGTAAAACCGGCAGGGGTTGTATAGTTGCCGGCAGCCGAACCAATAAGGGCATACGTTATTGTTATTGTTTTATCCTTTCCAACGTTGATATTATCATAATTTGCTGTTGCGGTTAACTCAACATTTGCTAAATCCACTGCTTCTAGTCCGGAGATAATACCCGGTGTAATATTTACTTTTGTAGTTCCATCATATACTTTAAAGGTGGTTATTACAGGAGCTGTAACAGATATTGATTTACCTGTAATTTCACCGGTTGTAATAATAAAATCGGAAGGAACAACATAATTGCCGGCAGCAGAACCTGTGAGGGTATAGGTGCATGTTATGGTTTTTCCGACCCCAACATTTGCATTGTCATAGGTCGCAGTTGCTCCCAAAAATAGTTTTGGAATATCTGCAACTACAACACCCGACAATTCACCGGCTTTCACATCCGCCAAAGTAGTTCCATTATAGATTTTCACTGAAGTAATTACAGGATCAGTCACAGAAACAGATTTTGCTTTTATTTCGCCGTTCGTAACAATGTAATCGGCAGGAATACTGTAAATAGGAGCAGCAGAGCCTCTCAAACCATAAGTCACTTTAATGGTTTTTCCTGTTGCGGCATTGGCATTATCAAAAGTGGCTGTTGCCGTAAGTTCAAGATTACCCACATCAGCGGCGTCAACACCTGAAAGTGTACCAGGAGTTACTTCAACATAAACAGTTCCATCATAAGTTCTTGAATTGGTTATTACCGGAATACCTGCTGTCAATGGTTTCCCTTCAATAATACCGGTAGAAACCGAATAGTTGGCTGGAGCAACATAGTTGGCAGCAGCCGAACCAATCAGTGCATACGTTACAGTGATAGTCTTTCCTGTATTAACTGCGGCATTATCATAATCAGCAGCAGCGGTGACTTTCACATTGGCAATATCCAATGGTTCTACTCCCGAAAGAATACCCGGAGTAACTTCTGCTTTTGTACTGCCATCATACACTTTACTGATTGTTAAATCAGGAAGATCAACGGTCAGTAATTTTGGTGTTATAACTCCACTTGCAGGAGATGCCAGATAACTAATGGCATAATTGTCGGTTACATCCACTTCGCCCGCATTTTTAATTGTCAGGCCGGAGGCTGTCATTACATGTGCAGTTCCTACGTTCAAGTCATCATATACCTGTGTAGGGTTAGCTTTCACTACGTCACCTGCAGCCATTACGCCAACAAGAGGTAAAGCGGTCGAACTTACATTCCCATTATAGATCTTTGTATCCGGTACAGCAGTAACCGTGATTCCAAGCGGAGTGATAACTCCCGGTGAAACTGAAGGCAAATAGCTAATGTTGTAATTATTGGTCACATCAACATTGCCAGCGTTCTTCAGGGTCATGCCAGAAGCACTCATAATATGGTTAATTCCGACGTTTGCATTATCATATACCTGGATTGGGGCTATATCAACAACATCTCCTGTTATCAATGCACCTACCACCGGCACACCATCTGAAGTTACTTTCCCGTTATAGGTTTTTGTTTCAGTTACAGCAGTTACCGTAATATCAAAAGGATTAATGATACCCGGGGCCACTGAAGCCACATAGTTAATATCATAATTTCCGGTCACATCATCACCAATGCCATTTTTAATGGTCAGTCCCGAGGCAATCATTGTATGGGTTGTACCGGCATTTGCATTATCATATACCTGTGTTGGTAATGCATTCACCACATCACCCGGAATCAGGATTCCGACTCCCGGAT
>Ga0302215_10000496_pt1 | contig 29024 bp, 51 predicted proteins | sample II_Fen_N3_1_FD_194580 | JGI IMG/M metagenome (GOLD analysis project Ga0302215, IMG submission 194580) | Peat permafrost microbial communities from Stordalen Mire near Abisko, Sweden - II_Fen_N3_1 | ecosystem: Environmental > Terrestrial > Soil > Wetlands > Permafrost | place: Sweden: Abisko... | reverse complement strand
TTTCAAGCATATCGATGTCTGGATTTATTATCCGGAGAGATTTATCTTCTTTCATCGCTACCCTCCATTAATCCATAATTCCTATTTTTATTGTATTCATCAATTAATAGCACATTTTCTCTTCCATAAAAACAACTTCCGCAGTTATCGAATAGATCATCAAACATTGGAATTTGTGCATGGAATGCATTGACCTTTATCTCTTTTTCTTTAGCTATGCAGTCCAGATAAGAATTTTCTTCAGAGAATCTTCTTATAAAAGTTGGGTATTCATCTACCTGCTCTGCTGTCATATATACAGGTAAGTCAAATTGTTTAGCTGACTCATATATTAGGTTTTCTAATTCTGTTAATTCATCTTCAACAAAATACCATTGTTCTATATCATCAGCCATTTCAGTAATTCCATCACCATAATTATCAAAGTTACCTATATCAAATTTCCCTGTATCAAAACCTTTAGCTGCTATATTTTCAAATACTCTTGCATTACCAAAATGAATATCACTTATTATCCATTCTAACGAAGCCTCTCCTCTGTTATTAAGTTGTTCCAGAATGATATCCTTTATCATAAGTAAAGAATTTGGATTCGCTGTATATATTATTTCTGGATTTTTTTCATCTATATATTCTGAGAAAATATCCTCTCTTAATTGTATTGACATTATTTACCTCCTTCCTTTAAGGCTAATCTTTCTTCCTGTATATTGTAATTATCAAACATTATTGCGAAGTTTTGCCCATAACAATAGCAACTCCCATTCTGATTATTCTCTTCCATAAATATTTCAGAGAACATCATTTGTTGAGCATGATTTACTATTACCTTGTTTTTATTTTCTGTTCCAGTGAAGTAGTCTGATAAAATTCCCTCATTATCGTAATCAAAATGCATACAGAAGTCTGGGAACGCATTGTAATCATCCTTTTCCATAATCATACTCATACCTGTATTCACAAGAATGTAATATAATAAGTATGCCAAGTGAGTATCATCACATTGTGGAAATTCATCAAGTCTTATCTCGTAATCTAAATCTTCATAGCACTCGCAGAGTTCTTCGCATTCTGCACATGATGATCTGTCTGTAGCCCCTCTATCACAATCTGTTGGCATATCAACTCTATCATTTACTATTAGGGTTTTCATGATAATATCAATAACAGTATCGTTATTATCTATCATTGGTTGAAGAATATCACTTAAGCATGGTATTCCTGATTTTGGTATATTATTTAATTCCTCAATTAATTCCTTGACATATTTTTCTGAAGACTCATCACTATCCACGATAAGTAGATTTGTTAATTCAGCTAGTCTTTTGTCTACAATTTCATCTTCGTCAGATCTTATAATAATATCGTTCATTTATACAGCCTCCGATACATGTAGAAAGAAACCACCGTATCTACAAAAATCATTTTCACATTCATCTACAGCTAATTCTGGAAACATTGGTATTTGAGGTCCATTAACTATAATGTCTAGTTGTGATTCTTCTGACATTTCAATTCCCCATGTAAAATTATCATACTCCTCTGTATGATTTGATATCATGAAACTCATACCTTTTTCTTCAGCATAATTAAATATTTCTTGTTTAGTATCAATCATTCCATTATAACTATAGAAGTCTAGGACTCCAGCTTCCTTCTCTGCTGTATCTTCTGAGAGTTTCTCTTCCGATACATCTCCAATATCAATACCTTGTTCATTATATTCTTGAACTACTTGTATGAGAGCTATCTCTGCCATACATTCAGAATTAAGAATATCAACACTTTCCAAAAGATCATCGAATTCAGGGATACCTTGTTTATTTATGCACTCTTCCTTATATATATCCCCTATTATATATTCATTTACTTCTTTCATATTTTCTGGCATATCACCAGTCCATGACAAAACCATTCTATTTTCTATATTGTCAAAATCCTGAACTCCATCAGGTAATTTATCGCTAACAATTTCTATCAATTTTCCTTCTGTCATATATTTCATCTCCAAACATTCTTATTTGATAAGGGTCATAAAAGCATTTATTTCTCACCTCCGATACTGCCTTATCATTTGGATGATCTTTATCGGAGAAGGGTAGTCCTAGAGTATCTAATGCTTCTATGACAGAATATAATAGTTGAGAGGATATTTCTTTTATATAAATATTAATTATATTCTCTATCCTATCCTCGCTATTTCTTTTTTCTGTATCTAATACAAATAGCGATATGATATTGATGTTTTCTTCATCTATCATATCGCTAATTATTTGTGGCGAAGGAATCAAGTATTCTTCGTTCTCTTCGAAAAATTCTTCTTGTGCCATGTGATAAAAATCGTTAACTGTTTCTGAGAATTTCTCTTGATTCCTAGGAGTATTTAAATGCTCTCTTTCTTCCAAGTAGTTAAATATGGATTTATCTATATCTTCAACATCTATATTCTCAGGATTAGGCCATAAGTTTTTGTCTTTAGCTATAATCATTGTTAGGTAATCCTCTTGCATTTATTTATCCTCTTTGAATATTTTTATAGTAATCATAAGGAGGGAAGAATATAGATACTTTTGCGTCATCATCATCTTCTGGTACAGATTCTATCCATATATCATCATTTATTTTTTCTTGATAATGTAGGTTGAATTTAGATGTTTTGCAAATTAAAAGTATTTTAAGCAAATCATACAATAACATAGCACCTAGATGTATTGGTGGCATATTAATTTCTTCATCTGATGTTTCTAATATATTAGAACATACAGTTAGTTCAGGGTGAATTATTTCTAAATTATTTAATCTAGGTAGGCATTTACTATCATACTTAACTTCTGAAACGAACATACCTGATCTAGTTTTTCCGAATTTTGTTATTACATCAAGAGTTACAGTATCTCCGCAATCATTTAATGTACATGCATAAGTAATCCCAGGTTGAACAAATTTTTCAGGAATTGCTGAATTTTCATCAATGACAAATTTCTTTGGTATCTTAGGCGCTTTAAATACTGGCTTTCCATTTTCTTCTTTGAAAGTTATTGCTGCACAGCCTTGAGGTAAAAATCCTTGAACAAATACATATCTTGCTCTTAAATCCAATACTTTCTCAGTTTCCTTGTTGATAATATTTAATATATTATTTGCATAGTATTCTGTTCTTCCTACGAAGTTATAACTTTCAGCTCTTTTTTCCATGTAATATTCAACTGGTTTCTCATAAGGAATTTCTGTCCATACTTTTCCTAAAACATTATAAAATGGCTTTCCTCTAGGAATATCAATTTCAATCTTTACATTTGTAACTCTAACAAAGAACCAAACTGAGATTAGTTTTAATGAGTTATCATCTTTGTCAAAAATAATACCACAAGTATCAAATCTCTCTGCCTTGTGATATTCTGATGCCGCCCTTAACATTTTTGCTACAACTTCTCCGAAGTTTTCATTATTAATTATCATATTTCTTCCTCCATTTTTAAAATAAAATTAAGAGACAAAGGAATATAAACCCTTATCTCTAAGGACATATTTAACAACATTCCTGTTGTTAAATTGTTATTAACCCTTTCTCTCTTTAATATCTTATACTAGATTATTACTTGATTTATAAAGGTTTATTTTTGTCTTTTTTAAAATTCGATAAAAACATGAATATATTAATTGCAGGAATTTGAAAAAAGACAAACACTACAAATTGCTTTAAAAACACATTATTCTTAATAATATTTACAGAGCTTATTATGTCATTAGCTAATCCAGGTTTGTAGATAATATAAGATAACATTTCCTCTAACTGTTCAGCATTTCTTTTGAAATCTAATTCTAATTCTTTTTCTTCTGTTTCTGTTCTTTCTTCCTTAAAATAACTCATCGTCCTATCTATTATAAATAGACATATTCCTAATGAAAAATTCATCCAAAAAAAATTCATTACCATTTCTCCCTTCGTTACTTATCTTACAGTATAACTCTTATCTTCTTTCCGAATACACTTAATATACTTTTAATTATTGATGGTGACTTTTTTCTATAGCAATTAACTACACCTTCTTCTCCACTATCTCTGTTCTGACTACATACAATGCACTCGAAACTACATCTCGCTCCACAATCTTTTTCCTTACAATTCACAATTACCCCTCCTTATTTTTGAGCAAAAAATAAATGTGATTTTCATCACATTTATTATATTTGAATAATAGAGTTGTTATTTTTCCGTCACCCTATACGGACTATCTTACTGACCTAGTATTATTCACTTCTAGGTGAAGTCACCTTTCTTTAATATCTTATACTAATTATTAATTAGTTTTGCGAATTACTTATTTTTCGATTTTTTCTATTGGCTAAATAAATTGATATTAAAACCCACTTTTCGCTATATGGAGTATATTTTTTACATATACTACAATTGCAATTTATTTTATCGGGCATATTATTATCTCCTTCGAATTAGTATTCTACTTCTTTGACTGTATTCTTATTAACAAACACAAAACAAGGTTCATCATTACATTCTTTAATTTGAGAAGCAATATCCTCGATATCTCCTGTTTCAATACATTCTATTGCTAATTCTTTATCGTCATATTCATCTGCTGGTACCAACACATGTGCTTTTATTGTTACTTCCATTTTATAATACTTTTTCTTCAGCATAATTAATTCCTCCTACAAGTTATATTTTCTTATGAGTATTTCATGTTTAACTAAGTTTTTCCAATTTTTGATTTGTTCTGGATGCATATAGTGTATATTCTGATAGAAGAATTTGTGCTGCTGTTTAGTTATATTATCTTCCCATTTATCCTTACTAGCACCAGCTCCCATAAGTCCCATCCAAAATTGTATTGCTCCTTCACATTTATCGATACCTATCTTTTCTATTGTACTGGCATGACCTTCATATGGGCATTGCACAAATATTCCTTCTCTTGTGAGTATTCCTCTGATACCTCTGCAATTTAAATGAAATGTTGGTCTTGAAAATCTACTGTATTTATAAACATCAAAATCAACATCATCAATCAAATCAAAATTATTTATTCCGACAAATCTCTTTTCTCCGAAAAGTATTAATTTAGCTAACTCTTCCTTTTCTTCTTCGGAGATATTATTTAAGCATAGGCTCTGTATCAATGAATCTCTACACTTATTGAAGTTTAGATCATCTCCATAATATAATGTCCTTATATAATCAGTAAACCAATCTCCATGCATCTTAAATGTTACTTTCTCCATAAACTACTCTTCCTTTTCAATAAATGTAACATTGGTAGCTTTAAATGCAGTTTTGATAAGTTTCAAGAACCATATATCGTCAGGTACAACTTCCTTTAAGTTTTCATCGCCGGATTTAAACGGAACTGCATATACACAATCATGTCTTATTAAATCACCAGCATCATTCAATCTATCTGGCATTTTAACTCTTGCAGTAAAATTGCCTAGGTAGATTTCAAGATTAGATGCAATTACTATATCTATATCTGAAATCTCATTATCTATCTCTAAAAATTTCTTAGATAATTCTAACATTCTTTCTGCTCCAAGTTGGATTTCTTGCTTACTGCCTATCTTGGTAAAATATGCTTCAGCAGCTTTGAAATTACCTCTTATCTTATCTCTTTCTGCTATAAGTTTTCTCTTTTTTTCAATTAAATCTTTTATTTCAAAAGTGAATTTATCTACCCAAAATTCCATATCAACTATCTCTCCTTCTTATAACTATTTGCTTTTTTCACTAAGTCATTAGCTATACTTGATATTCCAGATGTCCATCTATAATCAACAGTCTTCATATCCTTTTGATAGCAGTACTTTTCATTCACAGCTATTAAGCTAACTCCGTTGTAGTGTTCTCCTCCTGGGGTTAGATAATCTCGACTAAGTAATTTGGCTGTATTCATAACACTTTGGTATCTGCTATTAGGATTAATTCCCCTGCTTGCAGGATTATAAACACCATAACCAGTTAAGTTGTTATCATATACAGCTCTATCACTTCCTCCCCAACTTGATTCTTGAGCAATTATTCCTGCAAGGAGAAAAGCATTCACATTCTTGTATTGCTCCTCAGCAGAAACTATTGCATCAGCTATATCATACATTTTAGTTCCTTTAAGTACCCTTCTCATATCAATATTAGTTGCATGGGAAGGTTTTGTTACATCATTATAATCAAACTCTACTCTTGTATTAAGGAGTTCAATACTTCGCCTGGCTAACTCCAATGCATTGGTTTTTTCTTGCACTTGAGATTCTAATTCGGCTAACTTTTCCTTATTAGTATCACTTTCAATGCGTGCGTCGCTTAATTCTTTTTCCATGTTCTCTCTAAGTGTTTCTTCTCTTTCTATGGTTGCTTGTTTAATTACGCTTTGCCTATGCGATTCATAAGTAGCGCCAACACTATAGGTTGCCAATAATGATATGACTATTAGTGTCGAAACTTTCTTATTATTCATAAGTATACCTCCAGTTATTATATTAGATTGAAATCAATCTTTGTATCAAAAGTATTTGCTAGATATTTATTATGAGTTACTACTATTATTTGTCTTCCAAAATCATCAGAAATTTTTCTGATAAAGTTTGCTAGAGCAGGAATAAATTCCTCGGATACCATTTTAAAAGGTTCATCGATAAGTACTGGTCCGTCTATTGGTGGTTCAGCTGATTGTAGAGATATTATAAGTAATCCAATACCTAAAATATCTATAACTCCACCACCATTATCTTCATATGGGTCTGTTTCATGCCCTGTTACATCATCAACTAGCCATACATAAGCTTGTTGTCTTTTTAATGTATCATTTATCCTTATTTCTACTCTTCTTGTATCATTCATAGAATATTGCAATGCTTCTGTAGCTAACTCCTCTAATCTTAGTTTCGCGGAATCACGCTGAGTTTTAGATAACTTCTTTAACACTATTACAGTTTCTTCTAGAACGTCTATATTTAAATTTTTTATATTAAGCTCTATACCTACTTGTTTCTTTTCTAATTCTGATTTTTTGCTTTGTTTTATTGCTAAATCAGTTCTCATATCACTTATATATTTAGCTAGCTTTTCTGATGACATAATAATCTCCCCTTTTGTTTTGATTTAATAATTGTAGATACATTGTAACATATTCATATTTTCTTCTTTTTTCTTCCTCGGTAATATAAGTAAACTTAATGGATCCAATACAATATATTTTTAGGCTACCATCTCGCAATCCCATATGCCTAAGTTTACTATTTATTGATGAAGATGATTTATGAAATATTGACATCATATCATTAGATGTCATTTTGTAATAATTTTCTTTAAGAAAAAGTTCTTGTTCTTTTGTCCATCTAGGTTTAACTTTAGGTTTTTTGTTTTGTTTCTTAATTTTCTTTGCTTTTCTTATTTTTTCTTTACTTGCAATCCTTCTTACTGTATATTCAGATACACCCAAAGATATAGCAAGGGCTACTGTATTATCCTTGCTATATCTTTGGGTGATTTCATTATACTTTGATGTAGTTGTTTCTCCATATTCATGAGGTGTTACTAATTTCAACTCCGCTGCTCGATTATAAACATGAGATAATGACACGCAAAATTTACTAGCAATTTCCTTAGGAATACAATCTTCCTTTCCATAATTATCTATCAGATACTGATCTAAATCTGATATTCCCCTCTTAATTCCTAATCTTGAAGCTCTTATATGAATAGCATTCTCTGACATGCCAAGCTTAATACTCATAGTTCCTAGCATTATATTTTTATTTGGATAATTTTCAACTATATATTTATCATCTGATTTTGACCATACTGATATTGCTCGTTTAAGTCCTAACTCTTTCAATTTTAATCTGATAGATGTTTCTGATTTTCGAACCAAAAAACATATAACAGTCATTGGAACTAGAAAATCTATATCACATATATCTCTTAATATTTCTTCTTGTAAATCACTCCATCCTCTTTTCATTTATATACCCCCCACTCATATCATAATTAATAAAAAGGGCGCATAATACACCCTTTTTATTAGAAAGTTAAATCCACTTTTCTATTTTACTGTAGGCTTCATTGTATAAATCTTCTGCTTGCTTTTCAAATCCCTCAATTTCCTCATCAGCTTTTTCTATGTCTTTTATCCCTAGTGACTTCAATTCTTTCTCTTCATTCTCAATATTGATATCTACTTCTTTCATTGTTGCCTTTGCTTGAATTGATTGATCCCTTAAGTCACTTGCCTTTTTCTTTAAATTTGTTAATTCTACCATTGTTTTCATTTTTAAAATCCCCCTACCAAATCTTTATTTTAATTTTATTTTCATATTTTTGATTCATATGATTTAAGTTTATCCAATAATTCCTAGTTAGTAATGTTTGGAGATTATTGTAAACTAGATAAACCGGAGTCATACCTTTTGCCATATCAGTATCGTTAATGTAATTAATGATATCAACAGCATCTTCTTTACTATCAACTGAAATGATTGCTCTTTCTGTAACCATTTCTTCCATAAGTTCCATATCCTCAACGACAATGGTTGGTGCTTCATCTGATGATACCATTAAGTAGCCATGACACATGTAGATTTCATTTTTCTTTAATTTACTTTTGATTGAATCATACGTTGATGGCCAAATTAAAGCTCCAGCTATTCCTGTTAAATCCTCTAATTCTAGCCTTGCCATTAAAGTCTTTTTCTTTGTTGTTAATTCAGCTACATCATTTAGTATGGTTACAAATCTAACTTTCTGTCTATCTCTCACTGAATCATTCGACATCATTATAATTCCAGTCTCTTCATCAACTTCATAATCAACATCAGATAACTCAAAATTATTGCTAGTCTTGATAGTATATGCATATCTGTATAATGGATTATCAGTAAGATACATTCCTAGGAACTCTTTTTCAAGTCTTAAATCTATATCTTTAGGATATTCATTTATATTTGGTAATAATCCATCTATTTTTCCTAGCAATATTTCTTCGAAATTAAAGTCTTTGTTTTTCTTTAAAGCATTCTTTTCGGAATCTTTAGTTTTCTTAAGGCATCCATCCCAGAAATCATCAAGTGCTGCTAAATGTTGAGATTTTATTATTCCAAAACATTTTAATGCTCCTGATCCTATTAATCCCTCATAAGTCTTTTTATCTAGGAAATTTCTCGTTCTAGCTATAAAATCGATAAGATTCTCGAATTTACCATTAGTTTCTCTTTCTTCGACTATTCTCTTTAAACAATCAATAGATGCTCCTTTTATTGATAGAGTATACATTATCTTTCCATCTTTTGTAGCTTTAAATCTTTCTACTGATTCATTTATATCAGGCTCTAAAATTTCGAGATTCAATTCTTTCCTTGCATAATTCATATACCGCGCAATCTTGGCTCTATTCTTTTGAACAGCATTAAGATTAGCAGCCATAAATTCTACAGGATAATATTTCATAAACCATGCAGTTAAATATCCAACAAAAGCATAAGCAGCAGCATGGGATTTATTGAAAGCATAAGCGGCGAAGTCAACCATCTTATCGAATAACTTATTCAGTGCCTCTTCGCTATGACCTAAAGCTACTCCTCCTAGTATATCTGCTTTGTAGTGCCTAAGATGCCCTTCATAATCATAATCATCTTTCTTTCTTCCATGAACGAACCATTCACGTTGTTTTGGCATTTCTTTTAATTTCTTCTTAGATATAATACGCCTAAAGTTATCGCTGTCTGCCTTAGAGAATCCTGCTATCGCAACAACTATTTGCATACATTGTTCCTGATATACAATACTTCCATAAGTAGGGTCAAGAATATATTTAAGTCCATCAACCTCATATGTGATACTATTAGGATTTCTTTTACTATATAGAAGTTTTGGTATTTCAGCCATAGGTCCTGGTCTGTACATAGAGATACCTAGAATTATATCTTCTATACTGTTTGGCTTTAATTCTTTCATAAATGCTGTCATACCTGCTCCATTTAATTGGAATAAGCATTCAGTCTTTCCATCCCTTATAAGTTGTAGTGGTTCCATTGTTGGTAGTTTATATAATTCATCAAAATCAATATTAACTCCATGATTTGCTCTAATCATTCTTTTTGCATCACCAAGAATACCTAATGTACCAAGTCCTAAGAAATCCATCTTAAGAAGTCCTAGCATCTCAATATAATCCTTAGAGAATTGAGCAACAATTCCACCTTTATTTTCCCATAAAGGAACATGGGCTGTAACACCTTTCTTATCAGTTATTAGTACTCCTGCCGCATGAGTACTACAACTAGTAACTAAACCTTCTAATTGCATAGAGAAGTCCAATAAGCGCTTTATACTCTTATCAGTATCATATGCTTTTCTAAGTGACTGATTTACTGCCAGTGCCTTTTCTATTGTTATTCCAACTTCTGCAGGTATAGATTTTGCTATTTTGTCACATACTGCGTATGGATAATCCAATGCTTTCCCCACTCTTCTTATTACTGCTCTCGCTGCTAGTGTTCCAAAAGTTATTATTTGAGATATACATTCTCTTCCATATTTATATACAACATAATCAATAACTTCTTGTCTTCGAGTATCTTCGAAATCACTATCGATATCCGGCATTGATACTCTTTCCGGCGATAAGAATCTTTCAAATAATAAATTGAACTGGAGTGGTTCAATTTTAGTAATATCAGTACAATAAGCAACTATTGATCCAGCTCCCGAACCTCTACCAGGACCTGTTAGTATTGGGTCCCAATCAGTATTTGGAGCATCTTCTATTTCATAAGTACCCTCTCTACAGAATCTAAAGAAGTCCCAATTAATAAGGAAGTAGTTTACATATCCCATTCTTTCAATTACTTCAAGTTCAAAATCTATTCTTTCTTGAACTTCTTCTGATATTCCTGAATATTTTATTTTAGCATTGCCTTCAACTATTTCCCTTAAAAAATCATTCTCCGTGCCTTTGTATCCATTTGGAAGTTTGAATGGTGGTATTTTATTAACTCCAAATTCTAATTCAACGTGACACCTATCTGCTATTCTTACGGTGTTTTCTATAGCTTCGGGTACGTCACGAAACAGATGAATCATTTCTTCGGGAGACTTTACATAAAACTCATGAGAAGTATAAATTTTTCTCTTAGTATCATCAATAGTTGTTCCTGCTTGAATTGCCATAAGTATATCGTGAGCTTCCCAATCTTCTTTATTTAGGTAATGACAATCATTAGTTGCTATGAGTGGTATTCCAGTTTCTCTACTTAATCTAAGAATCATAGGCTCAATCTGCTCTTGTTCTCTAAGTCCATGCCTTTGAAGTTCTAAGAAGAAATTCCCTTCACCAAATATATCTAAATATTCAAGAGCCTCTAATTTAGCTTCTTCATATTTATCTTCTAAAAGGAATTGATTTATACTTCCTCCAAGACAAGCACTTGATGCTATGATGCCCTTATGGTATTGTCTAAGAAGTTCCTTATCTACTCTAGGCTTATAGTAAAATCCGTTCAGTGCAGCTTCAGATGCAAGGATTTTAAGGTTATCATAGCCTTCGTTGTTTTCCGCAAGAAGTACTAGATGATAATTAGCATCATCACCTTCGCTTTTTTCCTTATCACTTCTTTTTCTTGGAGCAACATATGTTTCCATTCCAACGATAAGTTCGATATCTTCATCTTTAAGCGCTAAATACGCTGCGGGCATATCCATCATTTCTCCATGTTCAGTAACAGCAAATTTATCTACGCCCTGTTCTTTTAATTTCTTTGCAAGCTTTTTAACTTTAATCATACCATCATTTAAGCTTTTCTCTGTATGATCGTGTAACTGATAAAATTTGCATGCCATAATTGACCCTCCTACATATATTCTTCTATATTGTGAATATGTTCTTCTGTCATTACGGACATACATACTTCGCAACGTTTTGACTCACGTAATCCATTTTTGTATTCTTCAACTACGTCATCATGTTTTTTGTCTAAATCTTCAATAACCTTTTCTCCATTTTCTTTTCTTAAAATTTCTTTCTTATATTTATCATTAACAGGTTTTATTCTAGATAGAGATTCTAGAATTTCTATTCCTTTATCTAAATTTTCAATAACTGAATCAATATCTTCGCTTTTTGGTAATTCCTCTAATTCAAATTTCTTTTTGAGTAGTTCTTTCAATCGGGCATTTCTATCTTTCATATTTTTAATATTAGTTGTCAATAATATAATCTCATCGATTTGCTCAATAGCAACACTAATATCTTCTATGCTTACCCTGTCAATTATTTCTTTAGCTGATGCAGACTTCTTTTTATAAGAATTAAGAGAATCTAATGTTTTCTTAATTGTGCTTATTTTTTCATTAATATCAATAGCTTCATCAAGTAATTTTATAGCTTCTTCGGATACATCGGTACATGATGCCACTTTCTCCATTTGCTCTTTTTTGGATTTATATTCACCTAATTTCTTAACTGCACTGTTGATATTTTTTAATTTGTTTTCTAAATATAATATCTTCTCTTGTCTTTTCTCAGCATACTCGATAGCTTTTTCCATAGAAGGAAGACCTTTCAAGTCAGCTAAACTTGCCTTAGTTTCTTTTAAGTCTTTTTTATATTCCTTATGTTTTGCATTCTTGGCTCTGATTTCACTACCAGTATTACTGATGGATAAATCAATAACATCTGTTTGTGCTAACTTACCAATTAACGCACCTTTATTTGTTGGAGTTTCTCCTAAAAAGAATGCTTTGTCTAATTGGTTTCCTATATTTCTGAAAAAATCAGAGTCCAGCATACCATGAGCTTCTGCTACTTCTTTTATAGTTCCTGCACCAAAGTCTTTCATTTCAAGTTCTCTGCCATCACTATAAGTTATATTATAAGTATTATCTTCAGAACCTATGCTTCTTTTTATTATAGTCCCATCATCAAATTCTACTATTACCGTAGCTTGTGTGGCATCAAAATTAATAATACTACCTGAATACTTATTAAAAAGACACCATTTAATTCCCTTGATACTAGCTGACTTACCTTTGTCCGAAGCGCCAACTAAACAGGTTAATTTAGAGAAGTCTAAAACTAGATACTTGTGACATTTGAAATTGATATATGTCACTCTTATAATTGATTTCAATATTATCCTCTCCCTCGATTTACATAGTCCCAATTATTAATACTAATACTGCTAAAAGTAAGCATCCTATTCCTGCGAAAATCGCTATACCATTTTTCTTTTTAGCGATAGCAAAATTAAAACAACTTAATACAGTTAAAACTAATGTTGCAATTAAAAACATTTATAATCCCCCAGATTTATAAAAATACTGTGTTGTCTCAGATTTTACGTCCATAAATATACACATGGATCCTGTTTTTTTATTGGTACATAACACTCCTCCATATGCCACGCTTTCAATAACATATTTCTTTTTTAAACCCTTCAATGTATATACTTCACCAAAGGTTTGCTTTAAATGTTCCTTGAACGTTGCCTCGTCCATATATTGGATTTCTTCATTACTGTCTGCAACTTCATTAGTGTTTTCAACTTTATTTTCATCCACACTAATCGCCTCCTTGCTTTATGTGTAATATAGGTCTAAAATGAATATAAGGTCTTCTTACTAAGTGTTATTTTTTGAGTTCCTCCTTTTTTTATTAATATGGAGTTGCGATTATCGCAACCCCATATTTTTTTATTGTTCTAAGGAACAGTCTTCCATTCTACCAACTATTCTTGAATCTATCATGTCTGATAAGTGAAGTAACATGTCTTCTTCACTCTTAGGTTGTTGAGGTCCATATTGTCCATGATGAGAAAGTATAGCTGTCTTAATATTTTCTAACTCTTCTCTAGATAAGATATTATCACATTCCTTGTTTATCTCATCTATATAAGCTACTCCATCATAAATATGTCCAACAACACTAGGTATTCTTCTTATATATGTGTCATACTCATATTCATCAACTTTCTTATAATCATGAATCATAGCTTTAAGTTTTAATCTATCCCAGTTAATTGCTTGATCTACATTTCCGTACATATCTAACTTTTCGTACATTTTTCTCATATTGACTATATTTCCTAGAACACCCATTGAATGAAGAAATAGACCAGCAATTTTATTTCCATGTTTACTTTCTGCTGATGGGCAAGTCATGAATTTTGTCCATCTTTCTGCATCACCCTTTAATCCAAATGCATGTTCAGCAATTGTCTTATAAGGCTCACAAAGATCATTGATTGTATTTTTGAAGTTTTGGATAAGTGCATCAGAAACTTCATAACTAGATATAAATTCACCAGCAGTATATTCGTCTTGCTTTAATGATCTAAATCTCACATTTTTCAATTGAAGATTACCGTTCCATATATTAACTGTTCCAGCAACTAAATAAGCTACGCCTTGCACTAACCCTTTATCATATTTTTCAACTTCATCGAATATAGGAAAAGTAAATCTTTTATCGGCATCTGTAAGTCCGATATTTAAAAAGTTCCCTCCACCATTCTTTGGAGCTAAATCCTTCTTAGTTAATACAGCCTTAAATGTTACTTGTTCTCCTGTTGTCTTTGTTAATAATTCATTGATATTCATAGTTATCCCCCTCAAATTTAATTTAAAACTATTTTAATTGATAGTTGAATATTGCTATCCAATAATGTAAGTTTTTCAACATTTTCGCATTGAATGTGCATCTTGGTATTTGGTTCAAGTATCTCTAGATTTACTGTTCTATTAGATACTTCTTTAACGTAGAGTACTATATCTTGATTTAAGTTATTTTTAACATTTATTACTAAATCTCCATTTAAGATAGCTTTACTTAGTAAGTCTATAGCATCTTGAATGATTTTAGTTTTACTTTCTGATCCTCTTGTAATTTCTATTGACACTTAAGTTCCCCCCTCGAATTTAATTCCAACCTAATTCACTTTTAAGATAATCTATTGCTTCTCCTGCATTTTCAATAGTAAAGTCTTTCAGTGTTTCAGCATCAATACCTAAGCTTTGGAAAAGTTCTTCTTCGTCCATATGAGCTTTATCTAATAGTCCATGAATGTAGGCTCTCTGTTTACCTGTGCATTTATTTAAGTCTCTGTCATTAACGCAATAATGTTCATCTGCTTCATATTGTTCTAATGTAGGAAATGCATTGAAAAGATTCCTATTTGTTTCTGCCATTTTGACATCTCCTTACTTTACTTTCTAAATCTTTGATTACCTTTTCTGCTTGGCTAGCTGTTTTTACTGTGATATCACCTGCTTCATCTGAACCAACTACGTTAACTAACTGTTTAATTGTTGATAATTGGTCATCTGATGCTACTATCATTGCTGAATCTACTGCGTATTTTTCCATCACTTTTCACCTCAATTCTTATCATTCCCACCCGCATGACATTAAGTTTACCACCAAATTGTAGTCCCGTACAGATATTATATGATACTATTCACTTTCAGTATAGCCTCCGAGATAATATCAGCAAATCTCATTATGAAATTTAATCTCATAGGTTTATGAGGAAAGAATTCATAATCATCAGAATCATCAACAATAGCTTTTATACTTATATCGCCTACTGGAGGAATTTTTTTATTAACACCTGCACCAGGTCGTACCGAGCCATATTTTAAAAGTATTTTTCCTATATCCCTATAATCACCTAAACAAGCATCTATAGCTATTATATATAAATTATCAAAACTATTGGATATAGTATTGTGGACAGTTTCAATATTTAGAGCTTGAAATGTATTCTCAAGTGAACCACAAACAATCATTTTATTTTGATTCATGTTCCTTATTTTATATCCCACGAGTGGACCAACCGAATCACCTATATTTTTATCTATTGCATAGGCACAGATAAAAATATCCTTTTCCAACTTCATTGCTTCTTTTATATTTTTAAGTAAAAACATAGTGATTGCTGCATGAACATTTAAATCATCGATGTGTATATATTTTTCTTCCATAAGCACCTCTATTTCAAATTCTTTTCTTTCTCATCTAATTCATAAAGTACTTTATCTAATGTCTTATTTTCGCCACGCTTCAAATCGATATGCTCATGTATTTCTCTAGGTAACTTCATCCATGCCATACAATTATCAAACTCATAATGATTAGGTCCCTCTGCCTTATCTAATGTTGGTGGTTCTTCATCAGATATTATTACCCAGCCACCGTAAGTTTTTGTTACAAATATTTGCTCTGATTTTCCCCAATCTTTTGTTATCTCTTTAAGATACTTTATCAATGGTATCTGAATCATTATCTTTTTCTTTGCCATATTTTTTATCCCCCAAATCTTTATAATAATCGAACATTGTTATTTTCTTTTCTTTATTGAAATATTCATGTTTTAATTTGCCAACCTTACCTCTTATCCCTACTTGAGTTTTTCCTATTTCAATGGCTATTTCATTTTTTGATAATTTATCATAATTAAAACACATATATATTAATTCTTCAGTTTTATAAGCTTTTCCGTTATTTGGTAAATCTGATCGATATCTTCTCTTCAAATCAATTTGCTCATATTTACCATCTGCCACTCCTTTATAATAATCAAACATTGTTATTTCTTTTTCTTTATTGAAATAGCGATGTTTTAATAAATAAAGTTTATTCAATATTGAACCATGAGTTTTCCCAATGGCCATAGCTATATCCCCTTTTTTCATGCCTTCGCTAACAGAACAGATATATATTAAATCATCATCAGTATATGGCTCTCCATGATTTTCGCAAAATTCAGGATTATATCTCATTCTCTTATTTGATTTTGTATAAGGAATACCATCTATTATTATTACTTCTGACATAACTCTCTCACCCTCTTATCTATTTTTACAAAATCTCTTGTATAATATTTGTCTCCACCCTCTACTTCAAAATAAGCTTGTCCATCACCATCACAAAATAAATCAGTTTTAATAGCTTCATTTTCATCTGACCATTGATAATAAATATAATCTTCTTCTTCTGTCATGGCTATCATGATAGCCATGACATTACTTAATGGTAGTACTCCTATTATTTCCTCATTCATCAAATCCATGCCATCATCCCCTTATTTATCTAATGTTAAGTCTTCGGGATCAGTACCTTGAGAATTTACATTAGTACCATATCTAACAAAAACAGTCCTGCTATTTACTGATGTAATTACTCCATATTCTGCCTTGCAATGAGCGCGCTCATAGATAACCTTATTTCCTATATTATTTTTCGCATCATCTATTGTCATTACCATACCCTCACTTTCGATTGAATTTCATTTAGTATTTTTATTACATCTGTTTTCCATCTAGGTGCAAGAGTCCTATCAATAACCTCTTTTTGGACAAGATTAAAGTCATTATCATAGTAATCAATATATCCAAGCTTATTGTAATGAGCTATATCATTACAATCTAATGTTAGAAATTTATAGAAATGATCAGAAAGCCTATCTAGTGTGCCTGCTTTCTTATATTTCTCATATTCTTTGATTGTTCTTTTGTAAGACACTATACCATTTCCGTTACATAAAACTTTCACATTTAATTTATTGTTATCGATTATATCTTGAATTTCTAGTCTTAATTCACTTTCCTTTTTAGACATATCTAACTCCGATAATGCATGTTCCATTTTCTCAACATCTATTGGTTTTCCTAAGATTCTTATTTTATTTTCCATTAATAATCTCTCCTATCTTTATAAATGGTATTTTTAAAACTTCCAATACATGAGCAAAGCCTAATCCTTGATGTGGTACCCATAATCCCTCATCATTATATTTTCCACCCCTCAAACAATAATCTCTTATTCTTGGATGAGTAGTAAGCATTCTATCTATTCTATGAGGACTATCTTCCATATGAATGCCATACAAACAAAACATACATCCTGTCCTTTTCTCTCCTGTTGTATCATAAATAGGATACTTACTTTCGTCAGGGAGTGTTCTGTAATCTTTAATGATTATATCTCCATATATTTCTGAAATCTCCAAGTGATTTCTATGTATATATTCGAGTACATCATTATTTGTCCAAAATCCAATTGGTGTGCTTTTGGGACCTGACTTTCTAGAAAATGCATTACAGCCCCATTTAAGATAAGTTTTCTCTCTATCTCTGCTCTCATCTGCTGTTTCTCCTGTAAACATAGCATATCTTCCGCTCTTCTTTTCATACCGTTTAATTGGAGCTTTCTTCATGGCATTACAACATCCATTACCTATTTTGAAATCTACATTTAAAAGAAATTGCCACTTCTTTGGTATTGTTCCAAATTTTCCTCTCTCATCACCATTCAATAAATAGTTCTTAAATCTTGCACATAGATTTTGAAATCTTACTTTATATATATTTCCTGATACTGCCTTACTTACAACTGGAAATCCATATCTAGTGATAACTTCTGATATGGTCATTTTAGGTTTAACCATAGTTACATTACTTTGTTTCTTTACAAAATCTCTTATTTCGGGATACTCAAGTCCAGTATCAGCGAATACAAGAGGAATGTTTGGATATAATTTTCTAACTAAATGAGTTAATACTACAGAGTCTTTTCCTCCACTGAAACTTATATAGCAGTGTTCTTCTCCGTAAAATTCAACCCATTCAATAATCCGTCTTATGGTTTTTGCTATCTTTATTTCTAGTGGTAATGCTTGTAACATTTGTAGTTCGATTTTTTTCATTTCCTTCACCTTACTTAATTTATTACCAATTAAGTAAGGAAAAAAGATTTACTTGATTTTAAAACTTTCTCGAGCAATTCGATATATTACTTTCAAAATACATAGGCGAATCCATTCTACGGTTTATGCCAAGATATACGTGAAATAGATACTGGTTAATATCTATTTCACTAAACCAACCCTCAGCTCCGAGGTATCAGAAGGAAATGATGATAGAAGATATTAATCTTCTATCATAGAACCAAGGAACTCATATCTAAGAAACTTTACCTTTAGATATGGCCTACCCTCATGTTCTTTATTGTATTTATCTATCCACTCATAAAACTTTTTCTCTAAATGACCAGGATAAAAATCATGTTCTACTAAGAGTACTTTCCTTTTGTTTTCTTTTTTATTTCCTCTTATAGTTATATATGAAAAAAACACCTCATAGCCATTTATTGTTCTTGGTATTTTTACATCGATTATTGTTTCAGGATTAATCTTTGAAAGTATCTCTTTTAAGTTGTTCTTGGGTCTCAATGCTCTCGCTACTACTTCCTCTATCGTTGTTTTCATTTAATTCCCCCTTATAAGGTACAAACATTTCTTTGTCTATTATATATACTCTTGGTTTCTTTATATCAATCTCAATCAATTTGCGAGTAAGCTCTTCGTTACTCTTACACAAATCATAGATTAATTTTATTAATTCAGATTCCTTAACTTTATTTCTATTAAGAAATTGCATAGCATTACGAAACAAAGGATCTTTCATAAACATCTCGTAAAATTCTGGGTTCCTACATACAGCCTCTCTTGCTATTTGTATTGATTGCTCCCATTCTTCGTTATACATAAGCATACTCACAGTTAGGTTGAGTACAAGCGCTATTTTCTGATACTGGTGGAACTAAATAATCATCGAACAATTTAAAAGTATCGCAATTATCTCTACATTTAGTGCAACCCTTACAATCAGTTATCATCTTAGATTCAACCATGTCAAAGAAATTATCTTTCGATATGCTATATTCTTTATCACCTTCAAACATTGCATATACTTTTCTTAATGTATAATCGTCAGTAATTCTATAATCATAATTTAATAATTTCTTACTAAGAGAATCTTTTGTTCCTGAATCAAGATTATTATTAAAAACATCATTCAAAAATTTAGCTCCATAAGTCACAAACAACTTTAAGTTCTTTTGTTGCTCTGGAGTTATAATGCCTTTTTCTTTCCATATACCCCATGCTTCTGAAGATTCCTTATATTCTAAATTCCTAACGCCCTCAACCAATTGAACACAAGCAAACATATTCATGAAAATATTAACTTCATCAGAACCTAAATAACCTCTCTTCACTGTTCTGTTTTTGCAATTATCTCCTGTCTCAAATACTGGTTTATTGTTTGCCATCTTTGCTTTTAAATCTAATTTTGTATTTAGTTTTCTTTTAGTGTCCATACTTACTACTTTACCGCTTGCACTCTTAAATAATTGAGTTTTAAGAGCATTATTACCTATCATTTGTGGTCCCTTTGGTGCTGCTACACTTTTACTTCTAAATTGCATTTGTTTCATTTTTACATTCCCCCATCAAAAAATTTTAGCAAAGTTAATAAGGTGGATTTTACTCCACCTTAATATTTCTTCCTATTTGTTTTATTTTTGTTTTTTAATTTCTTCAAAACATTTATTACATATATTTTTTCCTTTATAGTTTATTGTGTCTCCTGCTTCTGCGCAGAATATACATGCTGGTTCATACTTTCTAAGTACAATACTCTCTCCATCTACCATAATTTCCATTCCATCTTTTTCTTTAATTCCTAAAGTCCTTCTTAATTCCATTGGTATTACTACCCTTCCTAATTCATCGATCTTTCTTACTATTCCTGTTGCTTTCATCCTTCATTCCTCCATTTTTTATTATATAGTTTGTTCCTCTTACAAATATCTTATACTACATTTTGTCTAGTCTTTTTAAAATTTATACTAGTCCTCTTTATCCATTTTTAATGCTTCTTCTGCTGCTTGTAGTTGTTTTATACATTCAGCTATAACTCTTTCATCGATAGGAACTTCACTTCTTTCGACTAACTGATTTAGGGCTTCAAAGTAATTTAGGTCAGTAGCTAATTCTGGTTTACTTATATTTGTAAGTAAGTTCTGTAACTTTTCTTTATTAGCTTTTTCTAGAGCTACTCTTTCCCAATCTATAACCTCATTAGCAGGTCTTGCAATATCAAGAGGTAGATTTACTAACTCGATATCATATTCGCCATTCTCAATAGTTATAACAGCCATTCTTACATCTTTACGCAAGTCTCCAGTACTAGATGTAACTCTTGCAAGACTTCCTGGATTACAGAAGATAACTTTTCTTCCATCTGATCTGTAAAATATTTTAATTCCATAGCCAGTGTGTTCATGTCCACTTAGTATTATATCTGCATTAGGATTAGCCTCCATAACTTGCTCAAGTGTAGTGCAATACTTAACCTGTGGCCATACTTTTTCTACAAGCATTCCATGTACCATATGAATGTTAACTGCTCCATCAATTACCTTTGAGTCTGCATAATCTCCAATGTTCTCAGGTTTATCTAAGTGAACGTAGCTGTCTTGACCTGTTATGGCAGCTATTGGACCTTCAAGCATATTTTGTACAACTTTAGGTTCCTTACCCAATCGATTAAAAGCATTTAATTTATTAGAAATGTTCAATGATGTTCTTAAGAAAGTTTCGGGATTGTATCCATAGATGTCGTGGTTTCCGAGTATCACATCTGTTTCACATGGATAATTCTGTATTATATAAGAAAGTTCACTGATAAAGTTTTGAGATACATCGGGAGTATCAAGTAAATCTCCACCAATAAGTATAGCTGCTGCTTTAATCTGTTCAGCATACTTCCCAACATATTTGAATTTATTGAGAATTGTTTCAGAAAAGTTATCTAAACGGACTGATGGATTACCTGCTTTTCCATGTGGATCTGTAAAATATATTATCTTCATAATGCCCTCCTAAAGTTCTATTGTGGTAACTATTAACATTTTAAGGAATTCTTCTTTAATAGCGTTGATTTTATTATCGCCTAGTGTCTTATCATAAAAATCATTGAGTATCTCTATATATGTGACAAAAGATTTTGATAATCTTGCTATAGCTTTTGGGTTTGGAATGCGTTTCTCCTTGGTGAAATTATGCATCATTTCATTTAGCGCATTGTCAACCGAGATCAATTCAGCGGAAGAACTAATAGCCTCTATAAATTTATCTTCAGAAGGATTCCCAAAAGCATACTCTAATGCTTGCTCAACCTTTTTAACCTTAGATGGGTCTAATAAAAACTCATCCTGTTCCTTCTCTGTCATATGAGAAAGAATATTTTTCATTTCCTTAATAGCTTCTGTTGATTCTAATAAATCTCTTAGATTTTTTTCCGCAACAGCTAAACTTGTAAATATTATTGTTCCTACTTCTTGCATTTTCATTTTTGGTACCCCATTTCTTTATAATATTAATCTGTTTCCCAATCTATAGAATTTCTATTTACCTCGAATGCGAATTTGCCTTCTGTTATTTTTAATATTTCTTTTAATGTTTTATCTGTGAAATCTCCATTGCTGCAACCATCACTTATTTCACAATCTTCAAATTTATGCTCTAATATATCTTCAACGTCTTTGAAATCTATCCATTCCCATCCACATGGATGTCCTCCATCTATTGGAACAGCTATACCACCTCCATAAACTCCATTCGCACATCCAAGCACATCAATAATTACTTCGTCACTACTGAAATCTAATTGCTTTCTACTCAAGATTAGTCCCTCCTTTTATAAATAAAACAGGATTACGCAATGTAATCCTGTTTTATTAGACCAATATATTTAAATCTATAGATACATCTGTATGTGATGCATATTTCCATATAGAGCCAGGATATAATTTTACTAATTCAGTAACTATTTCTGAAAACATAAGTATGTTAGGTGTTGCCCTAATTAATTCATTATCATCTAAATTACCAATGTTATCTTCTAAATCAACAAGAATGAATTTCTCTCCAAGTTCATAAGAAACTATAAAGAGGCTCTTATTCTTTTTTACTGCAGGTGTTATTATTATTGTAGGATCATTTATATCTCTTATTTCACCATCCACAATTATTTCTCCATAAATAACGCCTCCTGGATATACCGCAACATCTTGAACTGGTTTCTCAGTTATTATTAAATCTACTTTACTCATTTAACTATTTTCTCCTTTCTATTTCTACTTCTACTTCTTGGCATTTCCTCAATCTTACTAACTCCTTTCTCAAATTCATCTTTCCCTAACAGTATACAGACTTCGTAATGTTTTAGAAAGGAATCATACCATGCAAGGACACTACTGTATGATAGTAGCTTACCGAGGAATGTTATTTTTACAGCATTCCTTATGTCATCAAGTCCACCTATATTCCCAAGTATCTGCTCTTTAGATGAATCATCTAAATCTCTTGTAAAAGAAAAGATGTATTTACATACAAGTAGTGATGTATAATCAATAAAATCCTGTGCAGCAACTTCTATACTTTTTAATTCTTGGTCTCTGAACTCCCAAAAGTTTGATTGAAAGTATTTACTGTCACATACCATGTAAAGAGGATAGTCTACATCTAGCCACTCTTTTTCTTCTCCTTCCAATGAATCAACAATAATGGTATCTTGCAGAGTATTTATTACTTCAGCATAAATACTATTTGTTATCATTGGAAGTTTTGTTTTTGCCCATGTCTTACATAGAAACTTCCTCTTGAATGAATTTTTAAATACAGCTGTGTGCAGTTTAGGTTCGTTCATTGCTGAATCCATTACTTTATCAAAAATAATCTCACTCGCTACACTAATGAAATTTTTGTTGTTAATTAGGTCAGCCTCTTTCGTTGGAGTTGAGAATTTAACGATTGGCATTTTTACTCCAAGCTCATTTAGGAATTCTTGTGTGCGTTGCCTGCGCTTTTCAAGTTCTGTCATTTTTTTTGGCAATTTCTCCGCCTCCTTATTGCAGTCTAGTTTTTATGCTATGCAAGAATATTTGATCAACTTCATCCTTATAGATAAGTAAATCATATAGGTCTGCATTTGGTGCCGAATAAATATACTGTCCGATATTACCCTCCATTATTGGATTTATTAAATCAGCATCTTGAGTACTTGGTGGAAATAAATCTTCTTTATTTGAGGTACCTAAAAATGTTAGCTTCATATCACCATAAGTTATTTTATCTGGTGGAAAATTAGCTCCTGGAATATTTAGCTTTTGTTTTATTCCTTTATTTTCGAATCTTTCTTTTTTTGCTATTGCCATATCATCAGTTCCTCCTTTTATATAAATTTAAATATATAATCATCATTTTTATTATTAATTATGTCCATCGCCATATTCTTATCTATCTTTTCAGATGTAGCGATAATTTTGTCGTTAAATATAAAGGCATGCTTTAGTCCTACTGCTGTTTTAGATATCACTTGTTCATAGAAAGAAAAAAGAGGGAATGTGTTGTCCTTGATTGGATATATACAAACCCTTATTACTTTCTTTCCATTTATTATTTCTTCCATGATTTTAACATCTTTAGCTTTGAGCCTCTCTTTCTCTAATTCTATTTCGAATTCAACTATATCTCCTTGAGAAGCTTGCTTAAATGAAGTCTCAGTAATTATATCTTTATATCTAAAAAAAATATCTTCTTCTAGTTCATTGTTGTCAGCCCTTATAAATCCATAAGTCTTATTGAAAAATAAAACTGTACCCCTCATTATGAATCACGACCTAACTAGCATTCTCATTAATAAACCTTATAAAGATATCTGTTCCTCGAAATTCTGTTGTTGCAAGCTTATCTCTTATTTTATACTCTGTTAAATCCTGAGTCTCAAATTGAGTATTTATACATGAATTTAGGAAATTTACTGCAAGACTAGGACTTGAAAAAGGTTGAAGATTAGTGATCTTTTCATAAGCTACTATAGTAACTATATATATAGGATTATCATTTTCCATTATTCGCACCTCCCATCCTTGCTACTTTTTGTGTTACTTGCCAATAAGCATGGATTGCGCTGTGACCTAAATTTGGATAACATTTTGTTTTCTCATTCTCAATATTAAATCTTCTTATCTTATATCCATCATTAGAATACTTAATGTTATTAGCGAAATAATCAAGGTCTACCGAATTACCTGTTTTCTTTTCTATATAGGTTCTAAGTTCACCTTCTGTCCAAAGGTGGAACATCTTCTCTTTTTTTAAGTGAGGAAAGTCTTTTTCTAATAATTCTTTTTGGATTAGACTAACTGCATATATATTTGCATGCTCTGGATTTGTTTCCAAATCACTCTTTAACATATATAAGTCGCCGACATTAAATTCCCACGCATCTTCCAATTCCTCTTGAACTATTTTTTCTGCTTCTTTGAATTCTTTATCTGATATAAATTGCATAATACTCATCCCCCTGAATGTCATCTTATCTATTTATTTTGTTGTATTCTTCCTCTGCGTAATTATAACTTCTTTGTATTCTTTCTAAATCATCAAAGTTCATTGCATGATTAAAGCTATAAGCAAGTGTTAAGTTCTCTAGTGATTTTAAATCCTCTTTCTTCTCATCAATTATATTGCATATGTCTCCCTCTTCTAATGATTTAATTCCATAAAGTTTGAACTTATCAATACCTTGTTCTTCAGATATTGAATTGATTTCATTATTGGGATCTTGAGCATTATAAATTCTACTGTAAGTCTTTAATATACTGCTTTTTTCTTTTTCAAGTCTAGTATCAGCTACTTTCCCTGCTATCTCATCTTTTCTTTCGTATAATTCTTTCTTAGTATCATCAAATGCTTCATTAACAACTTCTCCTGCTCCACTTAGCGCACAAAAAGCTGCTGTAACTAATAATTCAGATAAAAGACCATATCTATTTGATTCTGCCCAGCCTTTCTTGAAATCAACTCTTAATTTGTTTTCATCATTTACTTTTATTCCATTCCCAATGACTGAACCTCCAACTGAACCTATTAATAACCCTGTTAATGCTACAAAAATCATAATTATCTCTCCTTCATTAAATTTATTCCAGTTTTTACAACTGCATAGGAACCAACGCCCATTTTAAGATATTTTAGCGTACCATTAATACCTTTCTGTATTAATCGATATTTACTGCTAGGATTTTTTTCGTTGCGTGCGATACAGAATCTGTTACCTATTTCTAGTGTAACACCTATCACTGCGCAACAAATACAGACTTTAATCATCAATCTCATTCCTTTCTAAAGCAAAAAATTAAATAAAGATAGAATTTTCCTAACTCTTCTTTATTTAATATCTTATACAAGAAAAACTATATTTTGAAAAAAACAAAATCTCGTGTTATAATGAAATTGTCCATATGTTATTGTTCTCGTTACAATGCCCCCTAAATTAAAAGAAGGCTCATCGCCTTCTTTTTTTATTCTTCTTTTTTCTCTTTCAATTCATATTTTATATAATTTTTCATATCCCTAATTGAACACTCTAAATTCTGCTCACACACTTTTACATGGTTCTCTCTTTCTTTTAAATCTACTTCTTTACTCTTTAAATCTAATTCTCTCTTTTCTAACTTCTCTTTTGTTTCTTTACACTTTATATAACTTAAACTCAAATCATTCTTTTGTCTTTCTATTTCAACTCTTTCTAAATCATTATCCTTTATTATTTGCTCCTTTTCTTTTGCATTTCCTGTTATTATTGCTGTACATATTATTCCTGTTAAACTTGTTACTATTGCTCCTATACCGAACATTTTTAATTTTTCTTCAAAATTCATATTTATCACTCTCTTTCTTTTATTCTTTAATATCTTATACGATATAAAGGGCAAAATAATAACGTGGGCCATATGGCCCACGTTATTATTGTCTATTCTTTAATTCCTCTATTTCTTTTTTAAGCTCTGCATTTTCCTTAGCCAGTAATTCATTTCTTTCATATGAGCTGTTTATTTCTGTCTTTAATAATTGTATTTCTTTTTGACATTCTTTTATATAATCAAATATGAATTTAGTAAATTCCCCCAATTCTTTTCTACCTTTATTTATTAATAGATTGCATTGGGTATTTAATTTTACAATAGTAGCAGCAAGGTTTTTTGCTATTGGTTCTATTGTTGGTATTTGATATCTACTGCCTTCCATTTGCAGATTTAAACATACTATCCTAAGATTATCCGTTTCATCTCTTACGTTGTTGTCGAAGCTAGAGATTTCTCCATGCCACAATGTTAACCCATTCATTGCTTGATCAATATTAATATTGTTATTGTTATCCATAAGTTCACTCCTTTGTGTATAATAATATAATTATACTATATATACTTTCTTTAACAACTCCCATAAAGCATATATTAATTCTTAATCTTCTGCAGTTACAAGGGGAACGTCGATGTCGTGGAATAATTCTATATACCATTTGAATCCGTAGTCTGGTTCATTATGAATAATACATTGTTGCTCCATTGCTTTAACTGTATGATTTTTAGTAAGGATATCTAAAATAGTTGTCATATTTAATCCATGGTGTAATGCATCTATTGCAGTATGAGTTACTCCCATATTTACAAAAACTCTTCTTGCTTTACCTATATCTTCGGGTGTTTTTAAATTCAAGGAGATAAATGACATAGTTTTAAAAAGCCCAAATATTTGCTCATCAGTCAATTCAAAGAATTTTTCTATTGGTACCCTATTCTTCATCTTTACTCTCCTTAGTAATCCTTACATATGGCATACCACCAGGAAGTGCATACCAATCCTTTTTAGGAGCGCAATATTCTAACTTTCCAGCAGCAACACCAAGTATCATTAATTGTTCCATTTGTTGTTGAAAGCCTGTCCAGAGCTTACCATCTTTCGTTATGCACATATCTAAGAATGAACTCCCCTCCTTAAATTTATCTGGAAGTTCATTTACCATAGTACCAATTTCTTCTGCGTGTGCCTTGATTCTTTCTGGATGAAGTCCAAATGTTATTTTAATACTCTCTACATAAATAGGTTCAATGATTGGTTTATCATCTACAATTTCCTCTTTCTTTAAGAAACAATCGCTTAAAATTTCAGCTACTCTTTTTGTTGATATCATATTATTTGCCACCTTTCTTTAAATATCACTGATAATAAAACTTACCTTTACTGGTTTATAATCATCAGTTAATGTTGAACTAAATCTTTTTGCTCCATCTTCTTCTCTGAATCTCATGGCTTCACATATATCCCCTGTATCTTTCTTTGTGATACTTGAGTTTAAATATTTATCACCATTCGTAATAGTATAGAAACATTCACTATCAATATCTGTTATTATACTATTTAAAGTATTTAATGTGCTTAACTCTTCTCTCATTCTTTTATGAAGATTTTTTAATTTTCTATCCTCTAGTAGTTTACACTTGTTACTGATACTTTCTTTGATTATATTTTTTAATAATTCAATTTTGCATACCCCCATAGATATTACAACTCCCTTATCATCTTAGATGTGTTAAGCAGGTTAGGATGCTCATTCAATACCACTATATATCCCTCTAATGGACACCCTTCTCTCTCTTCATAATCTAACTCATAGTATTTCAAATCTCCACCAGCAAACTTAGACCTCAATGCTAGCGCATTGCCATCTACTTTACCTTTACCCTCTAGTATTCTAACTGTTCCTTGCTCTTTAACTAATACTATTTTCATAATTTCCTCCTATGCGTGAGAAAGTGGATTCAATCTACATATCATCCAATCTTCTTTTAATAGAGATAATTTAAGTTCAATATCATCAATATCTTCAAACTTCTTAGTTCCTCCGGTTTCACAACTGACCATATAATTAAGATTGAAAATACTGTCTTCTTTTACTTTTTCTTTATAAATTCTTATTTTACCCGGAACAAAAAGTACTTTATCTATATCGCTATCACTAAACCATTTTATTGCGCTATCAAAACTTCTAGATTCAGTATAGTATAAAAAATTAAATCCACTGACTATTTCCCCTTCATTTTTATCATTAATAATAAAGTATTGTGTGCATTTTGAGCGGTCTTCTAGCATATTAGCAAAAACCGCTTCATACACTTGTCCAAAAGTTATTGTGTTTGGTCCTCCATCTCTACTGCATACTATTTTGCATCTATCGATACCCATTATTTATTCGCCTCATCTTTCGCCTTCTTCTTTTCTAGCCAATCAATTACTTCTTCTAATTTATCTAGTGGGTGAGAGTAGGG
>Ga0302215_10000495_pt1 | contig 29028 bp, 31 predicted proteins | sample II_Fen_N3_1_FD_194580 | JGI IMG/M metagenome (GOLD analysis project Ga0302215, IMG submission 194580) | Peat permafrost microbial communities from Stordalen Mire near Abisko, Sweden - II_Fen_N3_1 | ecosystem: Environmental > Terrestrial > Soil > Wetlands > Permafrost | place: Sweden: Abisko... | reverse complement strand
ATCCAGCTTCCTTCAGATTCCACCTCACGATGGACACCCTTGCTTTCGGCTATATCCTTCCCACTACCGGGCGGATTCCGGACTTGCACCGGTTAGAAACGTGCGCCGCCAGGCGCACCAAATAAAAGGCATGTTTCATTCATATGGAAACATGCCTTTTATAATAGGACGTTTACTTACATCAATTGACAATGGAAATGCAACGAATTATACTTATGATGATTACCATAATATATTGACTAAGGGAAGTACTACCAATAGCTATAATACAAGCAGTACAAAGCTTACGAACGCAAACTATGACTCGAATGGCAATACAACGAAAGATTCAAGTACGAATACTTATGCTTACGATGCAATAAATCGTATGCAGCAAGCAGTAACAAGTGGAGTTACCACTACTTATGAATATGATTCTGATGATATGATATCCAGTAGAATTAACACGGATGGAACTACCTTATACGTGTTGTATGGCGATCAGATCGTCATGGAACTGGATGCCAATAAAAATGTGGTATCAAAAAACATCCGTGGTAATGATGAGCTATTGAAAGCTGAGAATGCAGATGGCTCGTTGAAATGGTATTGCGTGTACGATTCTCATGGAAATGTAGTTGAAATCGCCATCCTAAAAATGCAGTTGGCTCAATTATTGAGTTTATGGGAAAGGCAAGCATAAAAGGGTTTGGAAATTATACGATACAAAGTATAATTGTCTCTAGTTAAGATAAGATTTATTCGGGTAAAAAAATAAGAATGATTAAGCAATAGGAAGGGGTTTTATGCATATTAATTTTATTAGAAAAGGATTATTTATCCTAGGGTATTCAATAATTGTTATTTCTGGTGGATTATGTGTTGCTTTCCTATCCGCATGTAATCTTTATAGAAATAATGTTAATACGAGCAATGCTGTTACTAATAGTATTCCAACTGGAGTAAAAAACGATGACAGACAAGTAAAACAAGACGATACTACGAAAGCAATTAATCTTTATCAAAAATTTCTTGAGGGCAAAATTAATGCTATTAGTGATGACGGAGATGTGACATTAGATGACATTTTTCGTTTTGATGATCAAAGTCTTCTCAAATATAATAAGTATGTCTTTTATGATATAAACGGAGACAAAATCCCAGAGCTATTAACGAGTCAAATAAGTGATTGTATTTTTATCTTTACCGTTGAAAAGGGGAAACTTTTTGTTTGGCATGACATGATTTCCTATTGTAAAATATTAAACAACGGCGATGCATTAACCACTGTTTTGAGTGATGGTCCGCCACATATATCATATGCCTATAATATTTTTGATTATAACGGAAATGATAAGTTTAACATTGAATTCGAAAAGTATGATTCAAATGAAGATGGTAAATATGATAAAAAAGACCAATATTATTTTGATGAAATTCGGGTTTCCAAACAGGAGTGGGATTCATTGACTAAAAGATATCTTAATATTGGTACAGATAAAATCCAATGGAAATTTTATACTGAAAATATTGGAGTGCAATAAAAAAACTAATACCAGGTTTTCATGCAGCTATCTTTGTAATGTATAGGTGATTTTACAATGCAAGCAAAATAATCATTTATTCACTATGAACCCGGTTATCAACTTATTTGGTAACCGGGTTTTTACTTATTAATATAATGGAGCAGGATTCCCTGAATCCTGCTCCATTACTGCATTTAACATCAATTAACAGATCTTAATTGACAACCATAATGCAAAAAATTATACTAATAACAATTACCACAATTTTCTAAGTGTAGGGAGAAAGAAAGCAGTTATATAATTACCAGTACATGATGCTGTAACAAGGGTGCTTATGCTAATTGCTACTAAAGGAGATTCAAACTTTCTTATATTTATGTTGATAATGAAAATATAGATTTGATCAATGAGGCACTGGATAAACAAGTGGTAACGCCTTAATTAGCACAGTATTGTTTGATGAAAGGCAGAAATTCGATTGAGGTGTAGACTTTTTAGATATATCTACTTAGGGGATAGACGTGGAATAGTAAAAAGTACAGATTACGATTAGATATGAAAGTTTTATTTCAAACCGAGAAATGTATGAAGACGAGCTAGATTTTTATTGACTGTTTTAATCAAGCATTAATAAGCGGAATTGGTGCGATTTATTATACTTGGTATCATGAAGGTGAAGATAATTGATGAAGCATATAAATTATTGATTAAACACTTGATATTTATTTAATAAATTTTATAAGACAATGGAATAATGAGGAGGGAATTATGTATCATATTTTAAAAGAGGTTTATAGCAAAAAGAAATTTATATCTGTTTTTTTGGAAGAAGATTTGGATACTTTTTATGTTGGATATATTAGAGGTATTTCTCAAAATCATATAGTTTTTAACGCAATTTCAACGAGAGGATATAATGATGGTTACTATTTGTTGAAGGTTGATGACATAGTAAAAATAAGTTTTGAGGGTCAATATGAGATAAAAATATACAAACTCATGGAAAATGTGGGTAAAAGTACAGATAATTCTTTTGAATTTAAATTTAGTGAGGATTTATTTAATGATTTTTTTACTTATGTTTCGCAAAATTCTTTTGTAGTTTCATTGTCATTATGTGATTCAGATACATTTAATATAACCGGTAAGGTTCAATGTATTGATTCAGAAGTTATTGAACTAAATCAATTAGATGAGTATGGAAATAACGATGGCACTACTATAGTTCGTCTGGACAGTATTACTAAAGCAGTTGTAAATTCAGGAAATGAAATTAATATTAGTTTTCTCGAGGATTTAAAGGGAAAGTAGAGACTTGTTGATGATTTATGGACGTGATGGCATTCGAATCATATTTGAAACCCACAATAGTAAACAAAAATACAGGAGTCACAGGATTAATTCAGTTTATGCCAGGAAGAGCTAGATCATTAAGAACAAGTTCAAATGCACTGAAAAAATGTCGGCAGTCCAACAATTGGATTATGTATATACATATTTTAAACAAACTATTGGTAAGTTGAAAAATTTAAGTGATGTATACATGGCGGTACTATGGCCAGCCGCGGTTGGTAAATCAGATAGGTATGTTTTGTGGTAAAAAGATTAAAAAGCTTATAAATACAATAAAGTTCTTGATTATAACAAAGCTGGAAAAGTTACTAAGGGTGAAGCTACTAATGTTGTTATAAACAGACGTAAAAAATACAAATAATTTTTTGGAGGATATTTTTATGAAGAAGATATTATTTTGTATATTTCTATTAATGATACTTTTGTTTGCAGGGTGTACGTCGAGGGTAATTGATACAGTGAATGCTATTGATACTTCGAATGCTATTGATAAATCGAATGGTATTGATACTTTGAATGCTACTAATACTCACAATACTATTGACACATCTAGTAAAAACTTAAGTAATTGGCTAGGGAACTATGAATTTACTGAGTATGCAGAACCTGACGTGGATATGGAATATAAAATAAATATAAGTAAGAAGGATGGTAAATATTTAGCTTCGATATATATTGATGGATTTCAGACGGTATTACGAATACAAGCAAACATTGTTGGTAATAGTAGTTCAATTAAATTTATATTTGAAAAATATTTACCCGATAATCTGTTTGAAGTTTTTAGTAAAGGTGATACATTACTTGAATTTAAGCAAAGAAATTCAAGTGTTTATACTTATTGGGGAGAGATTCAACCTGCAGTTCTAAAGAATCAGAAAACAGGTAAAGAATATTTTAAAATAGTAACTGAATTTGAGACTAATTAATGTATAAGAAATTTAAGATGATCACTATAATTCTGAATTAGTGGATAAACAAGCTGGTATTTAGGATCTTTTAAAACGCTTACTAGTTTAATCCTTTTACATTTAAATAAATCAAGGGGGATATCTTATATGAAATTAAAATTTATTTTATTATGTATTTTATTAAGTTCTAATTCTTCGGGGTGTGGTACAGTAAATAGCGAGGATAAAGATGATATTAAGTTAACTATTACAGCTGAACCTACATTAAAACAAATTCCAAGGATAACTCAAACTCCTAAGCCAACACATACTAAGTCAACTCAAACGGCAAGGATAACTCAAACTCCTAAGCCAACTGTGGCATATGATTATTCAAAATATTCAGGTGAATGGATTTGCAAGGATAAACATACAAACTTGACGATTGAAGTGGATTTAAATGGAAAAGTTGAAGGAGGCATTACTACTGTTATTGGGGATATGGTTCCCAATTATTCTATCTTGGGAAGCATTAAGGATAAAGTGCTAATATCAAAATTGTATGATGGAGATTATTGTAATGATGATACTGCTGTTGGTTCTATAGTAGTATACTTTACAGATACTAAATTATTAAAAAGTACTGTGAAGTTAGATAAACCAGACAAGCTGGTTGATGTAGCTGTAGGTGATATGATTTTTAAAAAATGAGTGGGGTGAAAAGCTTCTATATGTCCTTCTTTCTATGATAATCAGGTAATGGTTTTGGCTTTCATTTGAAGATCTGATTTTAGCAAAAACATAAACTAGGATGATGATACACTTAGAAATCCCATTTGTTCAGTGGACTGCTTCCATAGCGTTACATAGTTATTAATAATAACGGTATAAATATCTTGAGAATACAGTAATAGTACAGTTATATTTTTATTTAATGATATCTGGTTGTCTAAACTATCAACAAATATGAAGATATCAATCATAATGTTGTTAATATATATTTAGCTATATATTTGAAATGATAATATGCACAATAAAATAAAATGAAGAAGATAGACTTGCTTATTTGGTATTAAAAAAAGGTTTATTGGGAGAAAGGAAATCCATTTATATAATAATTGGATTATGGTATAAGTATGAAAGCCAAAATAATATTTTTAGTTATAATTTTATTTCAAGTTGTAATATTTGCTGCTTGTGATTACAGAATTAATGAAACAAAAAGTCCAACAATAACTGTAATACCCATTAACAAGATTGAAACAAATAGTCCAACAATAACTGTAAAACCCGGCAACATGAATGATATAGATTCTATAAAGAGTTATTATCATATTATTAAAGATAAGAAAGGTTATACTGTTAAATTTTACAACAAGAATAAAAAAGTAGTATACAAAGTGGATTACCCCAAGGAACCATATATAGAAGCTATTGATAAAGATATTCTTCAGATTGGAATAAGTTTGGGTAGCCCTAACAGTTATGTATTTTTCTTTAATACAAAAACAAGTGAAGTATCCGATACTTATAACAACCCAATACTCATTAAAAATGGGAAAATTATAATAGTTCAGAATGATAAATTAATTGTTTCCGATTTATTCAATAAAAGTAAATATTATCAGGAAATTGTTAGGGATTTTTCAAAAACTGCTGTTCCATCTAATTCTATTATATCTGCTGACTTTACTAATACAAAATCTCTTTCTATCAGTTACCTAAAAGGTAATGACATGATAGAAACGCAAGAAGTAATAGAACTAAATTAGATTATTATTAGGCTAAGATAAATTATGGAAAAATAATTTATGGGTTTCACAGATATAGTAATCTGAAGATACATAAACCAGTAAAGCGGGTGGATGTAGCTTTAGGTGAATTGGGTTTCTTCAAATAAAGAATATTATACAGCAAAAAGAATAAAGAGGTGGACTATAGATTACAAATTGAGCTCAAACAATGATAAGAATGGCAATACAACGATAGCTTCAAGTACTAATACTTATGCTTTTAATAGATCAAATTTTATAATTGGAGGTAGAACCGTGAAACTAGATAAGGCAACTAAACAGAATGTGATGAGAATATTATCTTGTGTTTATAATAATGACAAAATTACACTAGATAAATTATTAGCTGAAGGTATTGATATTAATATATCTGATGCCGATGGTAGGACGGCTCTGTTTTATGCTACAAGTGAAGGTAATCATGAATATGTAAAATTATTATTGGAAAAGGGTGCTAATGTTTATTGCAAAGATAATTCCGGATATACACCTTTACATTTTGCATCACAAAACTTTTATGTTGCCATTGCGAAAATTCTTATCGAATATGGAGCTGTTATTGATGCTTTGGATGTTAATGGAAATTCACCTTTATCTGACGCAGTCTTTTATTCTGAAGGAAGAGGTGAACTTATTAATTTATTACTTTCATTAGGGGCAGATAGAGATTTGAAGAATAATTATGGCGTTTCGCCTTATGAATTAGCTGAATCGATAGCAAATTACGAAATAAAAAAGTTTTTCGATTAATAGTCGCAAACATGAAAAGAAGAGGTAAGATGAGCTGATATTCGGCAATTATACCGGATTTTGATTTGAAAGGAAAAACTGTTATGAATAAACTAGAAAAGATTAATATTATAAATCAAAATATAGATATTAGGCACGAGGTTAAGATTAGAAGAAGCAAATTAGATGCAGACGACCTTAATGTTATACCATTAGGTATAGGGCAAAACCTGGTTTTACTTCAGAATTTATATGATTTTACAATGGATGGATATTTAATTATTAGACTCAAGGATATTAGTTCTATAAGTATTACGAGATCTCAGCAATTTACACAGTACATATTAAAAAAAGAGGGTATATTAAACCGAATAAGTAAACCACCAATAACTTCTTTAGATAACTGGAAAAGTGTTCTAGAAGAGTTGGATATTTATAATAAAAATATAATTATCGAATGTGAAGATATTGAACCTCCAAATTTCTATATAGGAAAAATTAAGGGCATTAATAAGAATTCCATTTACCTACTTTATTTTAATGGTGCCGGAGAATGGGATAAAGAACCCACAGAAATTCCATATAATGAAATTACTTCACTTGGTTTAGAGTCAAATTATATTAATGTGATTTCAAAATATTTAAAACCTGTAACAGAAAGTGATAATCGTAAATAAATTTTATGATGGGATAAATATTAAGGTATGCTTCCAATTATAAAAGTGATAGGTTGTATATACAGGCTAAAGGATGAGCCTTTTATTAGTATTTCAACAGGTGATTATAAGAGAATGCTTGATGAATGGGGTAATGATAGTGCACTTGCTGCAATATTAGGATCTATATCACACAAATCAACACATTATTTTCAGTGGATTAATGACATTTGTTTAACTGAAGCAGGCTTTGAAAAACAGGCATCTTATTATCGTAGAAAAATTATATCTACTTATGCAAAAACAAGAGAACATCCGTAAACTAGGGTATCATATATCGGGATAATGGAAAAGGAAAGGTTAAACCAAGACAAAGGGAGCCTTTAACCAAACTAATCTCTATAATAATTTGCTAGACTAGCATAATTTATAATTACATAAATGTTATTAACTTATGATTAGCTTATATTTCATAACAATATTCTACAAAATCTGAGTTTATCTTAAGATCAGCAAAGGAAGGAAATTATGGATGTTTAATTTTAAATGCATCTTTAAAGGATAATTATGAGTATAGATATTGAATATATTTAAATAAAATTCGTAATAAGGAATGTGTGAGTATTGGAAGAGCAGCGGGTATGGTTTGGATAGGTTTTTATGATAAAAACAACACCAGAAAGTATGAACAGAATGGAGATTTATCAGGACTAGTATGTCTTCATATTCAATGCACATTTAGGATGCTTGATTTATATTTGAAAAAGTTATATTTGCATCAAATGATTTATTTTTTCCTAATTCCTCAACGGAACATACTGAAGAATTCGAATGGGATGTTCAAGGGATTAATCTCTTTGATGAAAAAGCAAAAAATTGGAAATTATTGAATGAACATGTATTTGTTGAAGATTGTAAGATCAATATATTTGGTGATTTGGAAATAAAATTATCAAATGGAAATATATTTGAGGCAATAGTTGATTCCTCTTCTGGCGATGAATGTTGGAGATTATTTGAGAAAAATAGCAAAGAGGATCATTTTGTAATGAAAGGTAATAGGCTCGTATATGAATACGATGAGGAGTAAGGGACGTTAATATTGGATTGGAATGCGGCGGAAATATTCGGTTACGATATTATGTACATATTCGACCAGTCGGAAAGGTTCACTCTTATATTACTAAATGGCCAGAATATTCTTTAACAGTTTCTTTAGGCATATATTATTCTTATTTACCCCATATAAGTAATGCTAAAATGGATGAAAACGGTTTGTTATATCCCAAAGAATATGAATGCAATAGAAGAGTGAAATTAACTGGTAGCTATGACCAATTTAAATATACTGAGTATATAAAATGTAATATTTCTGAAAAGAAAATAAGAGATATTTGGTGGGTAGAGCCATTTGGGAGCAATTTAAGTGAGGTCATTAATGACATTAATAATGGCTTTTTATATTATGCTGTAAAATGGTATAAGGAAAAAAGCAATAAAGAACTTACAATGCAAGAAGCCGAAAAATTGAACGGATTTTTATTTGAAAATATTGAGAAATAAGATTAGTCAAAGTCTTAAGGGCAGCCTTATTTAGGTGAAACATTTATTGACTTACAACCCGGTTATCAGTCAGTTTGAAAACCGGGTTTCCTATTAGGACTTTATCCTACATGCAATTACTTAAAGATGACATTGAAGATAGCAATATAAACCTGTTTATTTACTAATAACAAAAAGTAGGGACTAGTGAAACCCAATGTCTTAACGAATTGACATTGCAGTCTCACCAGCCCATTATTTTTATTCCTTGCCCGACTGCATGAAAATCATTTCTCCACTTAACGAGTAATAGGAGATGTCGTTAAGCTTATTCTTTTTCAGATGCTTTTTAAGATTAGTTATTAATAAGTCCGAGATATCTTGATAATTATGATAATGATTAACCATAGTATCTGCAAGTCCATTAATTGATTTATGTGATACCGGCATTGTACAGAAATTTTGAATGGAAGGAGCAAAATAATTTCCGTCCATTGCCTGGTCAATTTGTACGAGCTTATAATTGCCGGATGGGGTCTTCTGATAGGTTAAAGCCATTGGTATTACACTACCGGAGGTATTCGTAACATTCTTATTATATATTTCGAAGGTGGATATATTAGCAGTGACAAATACCTTGAGATAATCGATCTCGTCATACGAACCAAATATCTTGGGCGCAACTATGGTAAAGCCTTGATTGGAACTGCCAAAGTTTTCGATTATAGTACGATAGACTAACTTCTCAATAAGGTTTTTTCCGTCATAGGTATAATCACCAAGTAAAATTTTTTGATTGCCAATTAATTTATAATACCAATCCTCAGGGTTGTCGTATGTCTTCGGAAGAGAGTAGGAGGAACCTAACATATCTTTACAGAGTTCAACGATGATATAACCACGAAGTCCTGTGGCGTTATGATCTCTTAGTTGTATCAAAAGGTAAGTTAAGGCTTCGTCTCCAATCTTTATTATGGAGTCATAATCACTTCGGTGAGCATTAATATAATCATAGGGTTTGGAAGAGGTCTTTGGAGAGGACATGATTGTTGTTAAGTTCGTTTCAACCTCATTCGCTGTGGTATCTGTATAAGATTTGGTTGAAATATCCTCTATGGTAGTCTTGAGTTGGGGGTTATATGGTATTACATTTTTGGTGGTGTTAAGCGAATTAGTATTCCCGGTGAATTCGTTGGTATTGGTTAACTGATCCTTTGTTGCAGGACGTACTGCGGCGTCAGAATCCGTCAATAAAAATACTGCTGAGGCAATCACAATCATTAGTGATAGGATTATAACACTAAATGCGGGTTTCTTATATTTCATAATATTTTTAATTCGTGACTTTGCATTGTTCTCACTGAAAGCCAAAGGGCTAAAGGAAATCAGGCGATTATCTTTGCAGGAGAAGGAAAGCAGGGAATAGGAGTAATCCTTTTGAATGTTGTAACCATATAATTGAATAACCTTTTCATCGCAGGACATTTCCATGTCCTTACTCATAAGAACAAAGGAGAGCCACATCAGTGGATTAAACCAATGAAAAATGATTAGAAGATAACCAAATGGTTTCATTAAGTAGTCGCGTCGTTTTATGTGAACCTGTTCGTGTGCGAGGATGTAGTAGAAATTCTGGTTATTCAGATTCGTTGGCAGATAGATCTTAGGCTTGATAAAACCACATACAAAAGCGGTTGTAATTTGATCTGTTTCGTAGATATTATATCGGATTAAAGTAGCGCTACTTACTTTGCGTTTGATCAGGAGATAGGAATACACACTGTAAACGCATAATGCCACTATACCAATCAACCATATAATTGCTAAGATATTGGTGATGGTCATTGTGGAACTGACAGGATTTGAGCCAGAATAGTTATTGAGAAATGGTGTGCTTGTATTGGGGTTTGTAAGCGCAGAACCAGTTGGAAGGTTTGTTACACTTGATGGAGCTGTAACTGAGTGAAGCGTATTAAGGGATGTATTATGGACACTGGGGAGATTCTGTGGTAGTAAGGTGGTGAGACTGAAGCGAAACGGTATTTTAAATGGGCAAACAAGACGAACGAGGAGCAAAAGCCATAATGCATAGGAGAAGCTCTTTGGGAATCGCTTCAATAATGCACGAACTGCCAAAATCCCTACAATCACAATAGAGGCTGTTATGCTTAGGGATACAATGGATAAAAATAAATTGGTTAACTCGGTCATTTGGTTCCCTCCTCTATAATTCGAATTAATTCTTTCGCTTCATTTGGTGTCAACTTTTTATTATCAAGAAATGCAGTTAAAAACATGGGTAGCGAACCGTTGAAGGTTTTATCTACGACAGTGTTACTTTCAAATCTTTGAATCTCCTCCTGTTTTACGAGAGAAGTTACTATGGCATCCAGATTCTGAAGTATACCACGGGTGCAAAGCTTCTTTAGTACCGTATAAGTGGTAGATTTCTTCCAGCCAAGGCGCTGTGTGCATAATCGAACCAGCTCAGTTGAATTGATGGGCTCCATCTCCCATATAATACTAACAAATTTGTATTCTGCGTCAAAAAGCTTATATTGCTCCATACTTTTCATCAATCCTTTCGTTATCCAATCCAGATAAAGTGCAAAGTAACCTGATATGGGTGAAATGTTTAATAATTATTAGGTTTATTGTGATAAACCTATGTTGATATTAGTCTATCATGATAGACCCGAGATGTCAATGGGGATTATGTAAATAATAATATAAAATATAATTTGAATATTATGTTGAATAATAGGTTAATTAATAAGCTGAATATCGCTCTGATATAATAAGTTAATTCTCAGTATACACAGACCTTTTGACATCTTAATTACTTTTACAATGTGAAACTTTTCTAATTAATATATTGATTACTATGTCACACCGTGATATAATCGCGGTGTGACATATCATACTATTACCTATGGGAGGAAATATGTTTAATTGTGAGAAAAGAATTACATCTTATTTACCAATGACAGAAACAGCATATTACATCCTGCTTTCGCTTGGTGAACCGCGTCATGGATATGGTATTATCAAATTTGTTGAGGAATTAACAAAAGGGAGAATAAAACTCGGTTCCGGAACGGTATATGGTACATTGGGGAAGATGAGTAAGGATGGAATTATATCGGTTTTTGAAGATCAGAATCGGAAAACCACTTATGAAATAACAGACTCTGGCAAAAGGCTATTGCTGATTGAAATGGAACGCATAAAGAAGGTATACCAAGATACTTTATCGCAGGAGGATTTATTTAATGGGAAAAGTAATATTTAAGCCGTTTTGGAGTTATGACATTGTAAAGACGGAGCGATGGTTAGCGTCTATGCATGCCAAGGGTTACGCACTTGAGAGAAATAATTTTGCTGCACGATTGTTTTATTTTAAGGAAGCGGAACGGGCGGACTATTATTATAGAATTGTATATGAGAAAAATTCGAATGGGAATATCTCACCCTCCTTATTAAATGGCGGGTATGATAAAGTTTGTTGGTCAAAAAATTATTATGTATTAAGAACGAATACTCAAAATCCGCAGGTAGCTCCTTCGTATATTGGATTTTTGGATAAAAATCGTAAATTGAAATTTGCTGTAGGGATCGTGCTTCTTGTACTTATTTGTATGGCGGTGTTTCCATTACTATTCATAGCTTTCCTTATCGTTATTATTATTGCTTCCGCAGTCAGTGGCAATTTGAATGTTACAAGCGATGAGTTGGGTGTGGAGCCAAGTGTAGAAGTTGCATCGGATAGTATACAGCCCATTCAAGTAATGGGAATTGTAATGGAATTAGCAATTGTTGTAGTATTGATTTGGTTGATTTACACTTATTTTAAACTTCGATCATCGAATAAGCAATTATCATGGCTGTGTGGAGATAAACTTAATCTATCCTTCACAATTCCCAGAGAAAATCTATTAAGTAAAGCCGCAGAAAGAGCTTTAAAACGTGAGAAAAAGTTAGTAAAAAAGAGAAGGCTTGCATGGTTTTATGCTCCTGATAAGGCTGAAATATGGCTTGAGAAGATGGAGAGCAAGGGATACAATCTGTACCGAATGAGTAAAATCGGTAATAGCTTTTATTTTATAAAAGGGGAACCAAGAGCTGTTAAATACTGCGTCGATTATCAGAAAAAGGCAAATCCGCAATATTTTAATCTGAATACTGAGAATGGATGGAAGCTGATTTTCACCTCGATATCCAGAATACAATCGATTAATGTGTGGTCACAAGCATATACGGACACCCTGCCCCTATTTTATAGCGATAAGGAAAGTAAGTTAAAACATGCAAAAAGATTTGCGCTTACATATTCAATTTGCTTTTTTCCAATATGTATCCTATATGTGTTTATTATATATATGAATGTAGTATCTTTGGATTTTAATTTGTTTTCATTTATCAATTTAATATATTTACTTATCTTATTTGAATTCGGATTCTTCGCTACTAGAACGATTTTATATTATCTTAGAATAAAGAATTCATTGGATAAAGAATAAGAATTGGTAGAATTGTAATTTGATTTGATATTAAATATTATAAAAGAAAATCATTGTATAACAGGCATAATGAACAATAACATGATAGCTATGGCAAGATAGCAATAGCAAAATAAGTAAGAATAGATAAGCTAATTCAGATAAGCAAAAGCAAGATACAAAAATATGATAAGTAAAAACATGAATTTACAATTAAACAAAGCATGATAACAAAAATCAAAATAAATAAACACAGAGAGTAAACGACTTAAGGAGGATATATTTATGTTAACTAGAAAGAATAATAAAAACGGTGATGAGCTATCCATACTGGGCTTTGGCTGTATGCGATTTCCGATGAAGGGTAACAATATTGATGAACCAAGATCAATAGCGATGATTCATGATGCTATCGACAAAGGAATGAATTATTTTGATACCGCTTACTTCTATCACGGTGGTAAGAGTGAAACTTTACTTGGCGAAGCATTAGACGGTGGCTATAGAGAAAAAGTTAAAATTGCAACGAAGCTTCCACCCTTCATGGTGAGCAAGTTAGAGGGTGCGAAGAAGATTTTTAATACGCAATGTACTAAGCTAAAGACGGATTATATCGACTATTACCTTCTTCATATGCTGACGGACAAAGCCACTTTAGACCGCATGATTTCGATTGGTGTCATCGAGTGGTTGGAACAATTGAAAAAGGAGGGTACCATTAAAAATATTGGTTTCTCCTTCCACGGAGCTAAGGCGGATTTCGAAGAGATTTTACTGGCCTATCCATGGGATTTCTGCCAGATTCAATATAACTATCTGGATGAAAATAATCAGGCGACTAAATCCGGCTTACTTTTGGCAGGATCCCTTGGAATCCCGGTTATCGTTATGGAGCCACTGCGTGGTGGCAAATTGGTGAATAACCTTCCGCCGCAGGTAATTAAAGAATTTAATAATCACGATGCAAATCGCAGTCCTGCAGAATGGGCGCTTAGATGGATCTGGAATCACCCTGAGGTTACTGTGATTTTATCCGGTATGAGTGATGAGGAACAACTCGAGGAGAATATTCGAATTGCTTCCGAGGTATTACCGAATTCCTTATCAGAGGAAGAATTACAAGTATTTGATCGCGTTAAGGCAGTTATGCTGGAGAAGACTAAGGTTCCATGTACCGCTTGCGGTTACTGTATGCCATGTCCATTCGGAGTGAATATCCCCGGCTGCTTCTCTGCATATAATGACAAATACCTTCTTGGTGATAAGAGTAACCGTATGAAATATATGCAGACACTTGGTACCTTATCGAAGCAACCGGCCTATGCTTCCCGCTGTAAGGAATGTGGTAAATGCGAACTTCATTGCCCTCAGAACATTCAGATACGTAAGGAACTTCGTGTGGTGAAGAAGGAGATGGAAGGCATCTTATTTCGACCAATCGTATATATCGCTAGAAAATTATTAAAGGTAAAATCATAATAAGATTTAACATAATGCAATATTGAAAAATGGTTAGACTATCATCTATATAATAAATTAATAAATATGATCATAATCACATATTCATTTTCACTCTCAATCTTGATACTGAAAATAAAAATTGAATTTTTCAAATGAGCCCCTTTGGTTGGATTAAAAACGAATCAAAGAGGTTCATTTCAGTTTTAGTAAATTAAACCTGAATGCATTATTTACAACATTTATAAGAAAAATAACTTTAGGATAGATGTTTTGAAAAGCAAGAAAAATAGATTTGTGAGTAAAATTGTAAAAGGATAAATGGAGGTTAATTATGAGATGGTAAAGACCAAGATTTTTGAATATGGAGATAAAGAGATAAATTATTTGAAAAATGCAGACCAATTGTTAGGAGCTACGATTGAGCGAATCGGGAAGATAGATCGAATTATTATACCGGAATTATTTCCAGCATTAGTATACGCAATCATCGGGCAACAGATATCTCTAAAGGCAGCAAAGACGATATGGGGTAGGATGCAGGAGCATTGGGAAGATATCACACCGGAGCATATGGCCACGGCATCTATTGATGATATCAGGGCGTGCGGAATGCAAGGCACAAAAGCCAAATACATTAAAGGCATCGGGGAGACAATCGCAAAGGGCGAGTTTGATTTAGAGGAGCTTTATACGCTGCCAGATAAAGAGGCAATTGAAAAATTATCCTCACTGAATGGAATCGGAGAATGGACTGCAGAGATGCTATTACTAAATTGCATGGAACGACCGAATATCATCAGCTATGGAGATATCGCAATCCGAAGAAGTATTATGAAATTATATGCGTTAACCGAACTTAATAAGGAGCAATTCACAGTTTATAAGAACCGATATTCGCCTTATGCCTCCGTTGCCTCTATTTATTTGTGGAAATTGTCTTATGAGTAGAAGTGTTTGATAAATTTTCTTTGATTTTATTGGACTTATGGGATAAAATATGATAAGACTATTCGGCAAGGTTGAAGTCAGAGCCAAGTAATCTAATAGGTATGTAAAGTGAGATTATCTTAAAACATTAAATGATAATTGGATTATGGGGCGTATCCAGCATTTCGGGATCGCCCTATCTATATGAACAATATAAATTGGAGGTTACATATGAGCGATGAGAGTGTATTGATGCAAATGCTCCAACACTGCTCTTTGTGTCCCAGAGATTGCAAGGTAGATCGACTCATCGGCAAGAAGGGTTATTGCAAAGAGTCTTCCCAGCTTGTGGTGGCAAGATCAGCGCTCCATATGTGGGAGGAACCCTGCATCTCCGGTAAAGAAGGATCTGGTACGGTATTCTTCTCTGGCTGTTCGATGGGCTGTGTTTATTGTCAAAACAATAATATCGCACAGGGTAAGGCTGGTAAGATGATTACCGTGGAACGACTGAGTGACATTTTCCTAGAGTTACAGGGGAAGAGGGCAAATAATATCAACCTGGTCACCCCCACTCATTATGTTCCCCATATCATAGCAGCGCTTGACCAGGCAAGAGGTAAGGGTTTACATCTTCCGATTGTGTATAATTGCAGTGGCTATGAGAAGGTTGAGACCTTGGACTTACTAGAGGGCTATGTGGATGTATATCTGCCCGATTTCAAATACAAGAATCCTAAGCTGGCAAAACAGTATTCTAATTGTGAGGATTACTTTGAATATGCTGTACAAGCAATTAAGAAAATGCTTTGTCAAGTGGGAGAGCCTACCTTTGACGAACGTGGTATGATGAGAAAGGGTGTAATCGTAAGGCATCTGGCGATGCCCGGATATTCACAGGATTCCAAAGAGATCATTAAATATCTCTATGCTACCTTTGGAGATAGTATATACCTCAGTATTATGAATCAATATACACCAATGCCCAATGCGACCTCTTATCCAGGGATTAACCGTAAGCTTACGGAAGAGGAATATGAGGAATTGGTGAATTATGCGATAGAGATTGGCGTCGAGAACGGTTTTATCCAAGAAGGAGAAACCGCAACCGAAAGCTTTATACCGGAATTTAACGGAGAAGGAGTTTAATCACGATGAGTGAAAAGAAGAAAAGTACTAAAAATATTAAAGATAATAATTATCTTTTAGGGAAGAGTGTTGATTCAAAAGGGAAGAGTGTTGAGACAAAGGGGAAGAGTGTTGATTCAAAGGCGAAGAAGGTTGCTTCAAAGGGGAAGAAAGTTGATTTAGTGGAGAAGAAAGCTTTTTCTTATGAAAATAATTTTGAGCCGTTTGAAGATTTGGATTATGAGTTGCTTGATAAGTTGAATAAAGGTAAGTTACTTAAGGGAAAATCATATAAGAATAAAAGTACTTCTGATGGAAGAGCTAAGACTGGAAATCGAGCTGATCGAAGAGAGGATAGTCGTTCGATTAGTAAATCGAATGGAACTAGTGGAGCGGGAAGAGATAATAAAGTAAGTTATACGGATAGAAGAAGTGTGGATAAGGGTGTTCGTAGAGTAAGTACGGATAGTCAAGGGATAGATAAAAGAGGCGCAGATAAGGGTATTCGAAGAGAATTTGCAGATAGTAAAGGAATAGATAAAGGTAATCGTAGAGAATTTGCAGATAACAAAGGGTTTAATAAAGGTAATGAAGCAAATTCAAGAACAAGGAATGATAGCCAGAATAATTATATGTCTGAAAGTAAACTGAATATAATCAGATCAATTAAATCCGGTGGCTGTCCCCATATCAGAGAATGTGGCGGCTGTAATATTCTCACCCATACCTATGAAGAAGAGTTAAAGGATAAGCAGAAGAAGGTTGAAAGCCTGATTAGCAAATACTGCAAGGTAGAACCAATCCTCGGAATGAAAAATCCAAAGAATTACCGTAATAAGGTACATGTAGTATTCGATCATGATCGCAAAGGCCATCCTATATCTGGCGTCTATGAAGAGGGATCACATCGAGTAGTACCAGTGGAAAAATGTTGTATCCATAACGAGAAAGCAGATGCAATAATCGCAAGCATACGAGGTATGCTAAAATCCTTCAAGATAAAAACCTTCGACGAGAATACCGGATATGGGCTTTTTCGTCATGTTTTAATTCGTACCGGATTAGCAAGCGGAGAAATCATGGTAGTATTGGTATTGTCCTCACCAATCCTTCCCTCTAAGAATAATTTTGTAAAAGCGCTCAGACAGCAGCACCCCGAGATTACTACAGTAATCGTTAATGTTAACGATAAGAATACAAGCATGGTATTAGGCGACAAGGAGCAAGTAATCTACGGAAAAGGTTATATTGAAGACACATTATGCAAAAAGGTATTTCGCCTCTCTCCAAAGTCCTTCTATCAGGTGAATCCAGTACAGACCGAATTGCTTTATAACAAAGCAATCAAGTGGGCAGAACTGACCGGAGAAGAAACGGTAATCGATGCTTATTGTGGAATAGGAACCATTGGAATCATTGCCTCCGATAAGGCAAAACGCGTTATCGGCGTGGAACTTAACAAGGATGCAGTGAAGGATGCAAATATCAATGCCAAGCGTAATGATGCAAAGAACATCGAGTTCTTCACCAACGACGCAGGCGTCTTCATGAGCCAGATGGCAGAGCTTAAGGAAAGTGCAGATGTTGTCTTTATGGATCCCCCAAGAAGTGGCAGCACGGAACAGTTTATGGATGCCGTTGTTCAACTAAAGCCGAAAAAGGTAGTTTATATCTCTTGTAGTCTAATTAGTTTGGAAAGGGATCTTCAATATATTACGAAGAAGGGGTACAAGGCTGTGAAGGCTGTGCCAGTGGATATGTTTCCTTGGACGGATCACGTAGAAACCGTCTGTCTGCTATATAAAGTGAAATAGAAGTTGAAAAGGTAATGGTTTTAGCACTCATTTTGATTAATAAGATGGGTGCGTCTTTCTGTAGAATATTGTATAATTGATTTAAAAATAATATATTACGCAATTCAAAATCCTACATTTCAAAGCAAGAAAAGTCGGGAAGGTTATTAATGATAGTATTATAATTTGATTATATTCAAGAGGGAGGGATGACATGAGTGCTTGGACAGAGGGCTTGCAAAACGCTATTGGATATATGGAAAAAAATCTAACAGAGGATATTCAGGTAAAGGATATAGCTGAAAAGGCATATGTATCAGAGTTTCATTTTCAGCGTATTTTTTCGGTGTTGTGTGGATTTAGTGTTGCAGAATATATTCGAAACAGAAGACTGACGTTAGCGGCAAGAGAGCTGGCAGGTAATGATGCAAAAGTAATTGATGTTGCCATAAGATATGGTTATGATTCACCGGATAGCTTTGCCAGAGCTTTTACAAGGTTTCATGGAATCACACCATCGGCTGCAAAGGAAAAGGGCACACTGCTTCGTGATTTTGCGCCACTTAGAATAATATTATCACTGGAGGGTGGAACTATGATGGATTATCGAATTGAAGAAAAAGCAGCATTTACCGTAATGGGAAGAAAAAGAAGCTTTAGTATTGAGACCTCTTATCAAGAGATCCCAAAGTTTTGGAAAGAACATATGAATGATGGAGGTAGTGAGATTGTTTGTGGGATGTTTGGACTTTGTATTGATTCTGATGGTTCGAATTTTGATTATCTGATAGCAGATAATTATTTGCCTTGGAAGGGTATTCCGGATAGCTATGAGACCAGAACACTTCCTGCCGGGACATGGGCTGTATTTCCATGCAAGATGAAGACTTTGCAGGATACCAATACGAAGATGTGGAAGGAATGGTTGCCAAACTGTAAGGGCTATAGGCTTGGTGGTAACTATAATATTGAAATGTATGCTCCTCCTTGTGAAGAGGATATTACTGAAAGTTATTGCGAGTTATGGCTACCAATTGAAAAAGATTCATAGGAGATGGAAGGGTTATGTTGCAACACTCATTTCCATTAATGAGACGTGCTGTCTGTTATATAAAGTGAAGTAAGAATTAATATGTGATTGAAGTGGGGGAGTAGCATTCCAGATGTTGATGCTTCTACCTCATTTTTTGTGGTCTAAATTTATGTAATAAAATTATGGTATAAAATGGAAGGAATACATGATATAATCCTAATATATATTACGTAAGAGGAGGAACTATCATATGGGGTTGTTTAATAAAATGAAAGAACCTATCTTTCTTAAGGAGAGTAGTAATGGGGAGGTGCAATTAGAAACGCTTAAAGCGTTAGAACTGTATATATTCTCCGATTACGCAGAATCAGCGCCATCTTGAATTAATGAAAAAAATAAAAGTTGAAAATAAAAGTAATATGCTAACAAAATTTATAGTGGGTAGATATTTTGAGGATTGTTATAAATCGGTAGTTGTACTGGCAAATCCTAAAACGGTTCTTAATGCAAAATTTGCGAAAAAGGAAGTAAAGGAAAAGGTTATCGTGCTGATCAGTTAGTAAAGTACATAAAAGATATGTATGAACAGTCCAAAGAATCAACTGGTTCAGATGAAAGATTATTGGAATGGGCTCAGTCCTTTTTAGATTTTCATAAGGAGGTAATGAAAGATTATACTGAAAAGTATGAGCAGTATAAAATAGATACTAAAATGGCGGATAATAATGTTGAAGAGATAATTCCTATGAAAGAAGTTGAAAAGTTCACTACTGTAAGTGCTACAATACCGGTGGAAGAAACGGAGATATTCAAAGAATTGAAGCTATACCGGTTGAACAAAAGCCGGGAAGAAAATATTAAACCTTATTTTATCTATAATGATAATCAATTAAAGGACTTAATCTCAAAGATGCCAAGAAGTAAGGAAGAGCTGCAGTCGGTTGCCAGATTTGGTGAGGCAAATGCAAATAAGTATGGTAATGATATTTTGAAAATCATGAGCAAATATTAAGGCTGTAATTGTATGGCTAAGGGGTGTGAATTTTATAAATGAAAGAGATTGTACAATATATAAGCTAATAGATAATTCTTACGTCATTGATAGTTTTATACTGGGAGGGAGATGCTTATGAGTGAATGGGATTTTCTATGGGGACTCGATGGGCAGGAATTAGTGGATGCAATGTCGTCTGGTGGTACTCAAGAAGATTGGAAATTTGTTGAAGAACAAGAACGAATTGAAAGAAAAAATAAATGGGAAGAATTAAAAAGACTTAGAGATGACGGAAAAATTAGCAACAATGAATTTAAATCTCGTAAAGAGCAGTTGTTTAAATAGTTTTAAAGAGTTGTCTTCTGTTTAAAGGGAAATAAGATTTGAATAGACTTGGGATGGACGCACTCATTTTGGATGATAAGATGGGTGCGTTTTGCTGTAGAAATATGTAATTTATGTTTGATTAGTAAAATGCGATTGTATGTAATGCAAAAACGCACTTTTAGTTGATATATTCCCGAAACCTCGAACAGCCCGCTTTTCATTGAAAAGCGGGCTGTTCGAGGTTTTGCAGTCTGCAATGCATCCTATCCCTTACAGACTGGAATTTAATGACATTATATAAACATAACTTAATAGTATATTTGTTTCTTGCCATGAATTGTGTCATTTATGGATGCAGTAAGTGAAGCTAGTGCATTTTTAACATCACGATTCTCGATATAATTAAATAATTCAGCTGTATTTTTATATAATGATTCAATGCCATACATTCTACAAAAACGTTCCCATAATGTCATGACCGGAGCCTTAAAAGAAGATACCATAAGAGGTAAGAGTGTATTTTGTGACAGGCAAGCCAGTTCATGTTGAAATTCAAAAGCTAGCTCAGAAGCTTCCTTTATTGAAGTGGTTTCGTGCATTTGGGTAACGTAACTCTTTAACTGCATCATTTCTTCGTCTGTAATTTTGGGAATCGATAGTTCAACAGCAAGCGATTCATATGCGATGCGTAGCTCTAAAATTGAACGTATTTCGGCATGTCTTAAAATTCCACCATTATAATTCATAATAGAAACCAAAGTTTCCAAGGTTCCGTTTCTGCGATAATCAGCTACAAAAGTTCCGACTCTTGGCTTTATATTAAGAAATCCTTTTCTGGCTAATTCCGTAATACCTGCATTAACAACAGCTCTGCTTACCTGCATGGTCTCAGAAAGATCTCGTTCAGGTGGAAGTTTTTCTCCGATTGGGATTTGACCGGAAAGAATCATAGTTTCTAATTGGTCGATAAATAACTCTTTTAATGAGGGGGCATTCAATTTTTTGAATTCCATGGTGATGTCACTCCTTTAAACTGTTTGTGGTATGTCCACATACCAATAATTATTATATAGTAATTATGAATAAAAATCAAGATAAAAATTATAATTTAGTTGAATATATGCATTAATAAATGGGATATTGATTGACATTTGAAAAGAAAATATGTTAATATAATGACAAAGTAAAATGTGTCATACTGGTATGACCACAATAAATAAGGAGGCATAAAAATGTTTACATTTAATTATGCAAGCGGTGCGACCGCAGTTTCTGTCTGGCTTGTCTGGATAGCAGTTTTTGGTTTGTTATTTCTTTTAAATGAGATAACGAGAAGAAATACAGTGGCAGGCTTTTTTTGCTTTGTTGTAATGCCGATTGTACTTTCAACTTTATGGTTTACTGTACTTAGCGATACCACTTATACAGACTGGTTCCATCTTGCTAAGGTGTATTCTGCCACTGCAGGGTGTATTGGTTTTTGGTGTATTCGTCATTTACATGGTAAGAACAGGAAGACCGGAAGAGAGTGGAGTCTATCAGCGAATAAGATTGCATTATGTTTCCCACCATTAATCTTAGCAGTTAACATTTGTGAGGCGGTAGCAAGAGATATTGAAGTAGGTCTTAACTATGCTCAGGGTGGTATGCTGAAAGATGAAGCTATGTATGTACTAGGTGGACAATGGAACTTCATGAATGCAGCAGCGGGTATCTTAAATATCATTACAATTACGGGATGGTTTGGCATTTGCGTTCGTAAAGTAACTGCGAAAGATAAGAGCAAAGATATGTTATGGCCTGATATGTTATGGTTTTGGATTATAGCTTATGATCTTTGGAATTTTGCATATACATATAACTGCTTACCGGGACATTCTTGGTATTGCGGATTTGCTTTATTACTAGCACCAACTCTATGCGCATTTACCCTTGGGAAAGGTGCTTGGTTACAGCATCGTGCACAAACTTTGGCTCTTTGGTGTATGTTTGCGCAGACAATACCATCCTTTATTGATAAAGGGCAGTTCGCAGTAGCCTCTACTTATAATAAATCAGCATTATTTGGTTTTAGTTTGTTCGCTCTTTTAGCCAATATTGCAGTTTTTGTATTTATGATTTATAAAGTGGTTAAAACAAAGAGAAATCCTTATACTGCTGAAGTTTATACAGATATGAAGAAATATCAGGAAGTAAAAGCACTTGCAGAATAATGTTTCATTGATTCTTTGACTACCTAACGTTATTTGCGTATACATAAGACAAGTTGACAACTTGCCTTCATAATAATTCGGAACATGCAGGGTAGCATGGAAGCCGAGTTGATAATAGGAGGTATTAATAATGTATTATAGTAATGGAAATTATGAAGCATTTGCCCGTCCATTAAAACCAGTAGATGTAGATAAAAAATCAGCATATTTAGTAGGAGGCGGCTTGGCATCTTTGGCTGCAGCGTGTTTCTTAGTTCGTGATGGACAGATGAAGGGAGATAAAATTCATATCCTTGAAGAAATGAATATCTCTGGTGGAGCCTGTGATGGAATCAACGATCCAGAAAAGGGATTTGTAGTCCGTGGTGGACGTGAAATGGAAAATCATTTTGAATGTTTATGGGATTTATTCCGCTCCATTCCATCAATTGAAACAGAAGGTGTTTCGGTACTAGATGAATATTATTGGCTAAATAAAGCTGATCCAAACTATTCTCTTATGAGAGCAACCGTAAACAGAGGTGAGGATGCACATACAGACGGCAAATTTGGATTAAGTGACAAGGCTTCAAAGGATATTATGAAATTGTTCTTCACCAAAGATGAAGATTTGTATGATAAGAGAATGGATGAAATATTGGGAAAAGAGTTTTTTGAATCCAACTTCTGGTTATATTGGAGAACTATGTTCGCTTTTGAAGAGTGGCATAGTGCGTTGGAGATGAAGCTATACATACAAAGATTTATCCATCATATCGGAGGACTTCCAGATTTTAAAGCTTTGAAATTTACAAAATACAATCAATATGATTCTTTGATTCTACCTATGTTAAAATATTTGGAGTCACATGGAGTACAGTTCCAGTACAATACAAGGGTTACGAATGTTATTTTTGATATCAAAGGAAATAAAAAAGTAGCAAAGAAGATTGAAAGTATCCATGATGGTAAAAAAGAAGAGATCAATTTGACAGAAAATGACTTGGTATTTATTACAAATGGAAGTTGTACAGAGAGGTCAAGCTTCGGTGATCAACATCATCCGGCGGTAATTGACACGTCAGAAGGCTCCTCTTGGGGATTATGGAAGAAAATTGCCAAGCAAGATCCTACTTTCGGACATCCTGAGAAGTTCTGTTCTGATATCAAGGCGACAAATTGGGAATCTGCAACAGTAACTACCTTAGATGAAAAGATACCAAAATATATTGAGAAAATATGTAAACGTGATCCATTTAGCGGAAAAGTTGTTACCGGTGGTATTATTACTGCGAAAGACTCAAAATGGCTATTAAGCTATACGTTAAACAGACAGCCTCACTTTAAAGATCAACCGAAGGATCAGTTGGTAGTATGGGTATATGCATTGTTTACGGATGTTCCCGGAGACTATGTTAAAAAGGCGATGAAGGACTGTACCGGAGAAGAAATTACACAAGAATGGCTCTATCACATGGGAGTTCCAGAAAATGAGATTAAAGAATTGGCAGCAAATTCGGCTCGTTGTATCCCTTGTATGATGCCTTATATTACAGCATTTTTTATGCCAAGAAGAAAAGGCGACAGACCTAACGTAGTACCGGAGGGTTGTGTCAATGCTGCTTTTCTTGGACAGTTTGCTGAAACGGTACGTGATTGTATCTTTACAACAGAGTATTCTGTAAGAACCGGTATGGAAGCAGTCTACACCTTACTTAATGTGGATCGTGGCGTACCGGAAGTATTCAATTCCTGCTATGATATTCGTGTGTTATTAGATTCAACGGTCAAAATGATGGATGGTAAGAGTCCTTTGGATGCCAAGCTACCATTTCCTCTGGGTATCGTAAAGAATAAGATATTAAAGAAAATATCCGGCACTGTTATCGAAGAAGTATTACAAAGATATAAAATCATTCACTAATTGATAATAGGGCGGGTTAATGCCAAAACCCCTATTGTAACGATAACAATAGGGGTTTTAGAATTATGTGAGCAGCAAGGAGGTTTGAACTAAGATGGATACCTATAAAGTATTGGAAATTAAGCAGAATGTATTTGATGATAACGATAAGCAGGCAGATGCACTTCGTAGTGAGTTGAAAAAAAGCAAGACATTTTTATTAAACTTAATGTCATCCCCGGGATCAGGAAAAACAACAACCGTTTTAAGAACCATTGAGGCATTAAATGAAGAAATGAATATTGGGGTTATGGAAGCGGATATTGATTCAGAAGTGGATGCAAACACTGTTTCAAAAACAGGAGCGAAAGTAATTCAATTACATACCGGTGGAATGTGTCATCTTGATGCAGATATGACGAAGCAGGGTTTAGAAGGGTTAGGTACAGAAGGTATTGATTTTGCGATATTAGAAAATGTAGGGAATCTGGTATGTCCTGCTGAATTCGATACTGGATCATCAAAAAATGCAGCAATCCTTAGTGTTCCAGAAGGGGACGATAAACCACTTAAGTATCCATTGATGTTTTCTATTGTCGACGTATTATTAATTAATAAAATTGATGCAATGGGAATTTTTGATTTTGACATAGAAGCTGTTAAGGAACGCGTTACGAAATTGAATCCAAATATTAAAGTTATTCCGATTTGTGCGAAAACAGGTCAAGGCATGGATGAATGGTTTGAATGGATTAGGACACAAGTGAAAGAGTGGAATGAAGATTAGATTTAAAAGCTAAAAAACTCTGGTTAAAATCATGAAAAGAGGTCAATATGGTAAAGAAAAAGGTGTTGGAATTAGCCAATAAGATTGGAGCTGGTATTACAGGTGGTATTATAAAAGTAAAACCGACTGACCCTGAATATCGTCTTCTTGAGGCAGTTACTTCCGATGAAGAAGCAGAAATTGCACTTCATTTGGAGATTCGTAAACCTAAAACAACAAAAGAAGTTGCTAAGCTTTGTGGCAAATCAGAAGCTGAGGTAGAAAAAGTTTTATACAAAATGGCAGTTGATGGCTCAATTAAGGTAGAAACTGCGAATGGTGTCAATGTATACTGCTTAGAGCTTTATGTTCCTGGAATCATGGAATACATGGTTGATAATAAAGAAAATGTAAAAAAATATCCGGTAATTGCAGAAGCCTTTGAAGAATACACAAGAAAATTAGGTGCCTTGATGGCAGGAAATATTCCGATTGGCATGGGAGTTATGAGAGTTATTCCGGTTCAAAGTGCGATTGATGCAGATACAAGGAAGGCTACTTACGAGGAAATAGAATACTTACTCAATAAACATGAGATTTTTGCGGTTACAGATTGTGCATGTCGCGAATCCATGAGAATTATAGGGGAAGGCTGCGGTCATACCGTGGAAGAGATATGCCTTCGCCTTGGATCAGCAGCGGAATACTATATACGTACCGGAAAAGGCAGAGAGGTAACTAGAGAAGAAGCGAAGGAGATTTGCTTAAAAGCAGAAAAAGAAGGTTTGATGCATCAGATACCTAATTTATCAGGTCCAGGCAATGCACTTGCGATTTGTAACTGCTGTGGATGTTCTTGTTTTGGTCTTAGAAATGCGAATCTTTACCGGAATCCCGATTGGTCGAGATCGAATTATGTATCTTATGTGGATAAAGATAAATGTGTCGCTTGCGGTGAATGTGTAGAAAACTGTCCGTCCAATGCTTTGACCTTAGGACAAAACTTATGTACTAAAAAGCCACTTCCTCAACCAGAAGTAAAAGATACCCCCTACGATACACGGTGGGGTAAAAATAAATGGAACTTTGAGTATCGTCATCGTAAAGTTGTTGCAGAGAGTGGAACGAGTCCTTGTAAGTCGGAATGTCCGGCACATATCGCCGTTCAAGGATATATTAAGATGGCATCTCAAGGAAGATACAAAGAGGCACTTGAGCTAATTAAGAAGGAAAATCCATTCCCGGCAATTTGCGGACGTATTTGCCCTAGGAATTGTGAATCCGCTTGTACAAGAGGCGGGATAGATGAACCGCTTGCAGTAGATGAAGTTAAGAAATTCCTTGCAGATCAGGATTTAATGGCAGAACATCGTTTTGTACCTGAGAAGAATAAGCAAAGACCTGAAAAAATAGCAGTGATTGGCGGAGGTCCAGCAGGCTTATCCTGTGCTTATTTCCTTGCGGTTGAAGGTTATCAGGTAACGGTATTCGAAAAACAAGTAAAACTTGGTGGTATGTTAACGCTTGGTATTCCATCCTTCCGTCTGGGGAAAGAAGTAGTAAATGCTGAAATTGACATATTAAAAGAGCTTGGCGTAGAATTTAAAACAGGAATTGAAGTTGGTAAAGATATTACGCTAGATGCTTTAAGACAATCAGGATATAAGGCATTCTATTTAGCAATTGGTGCTCAGGCTGGAAGAAGTTTAGGTTTAGCAGGTGAAGATGCACAGGGCGTAATGACAGGGGTTGAATTTTTACGTAGGGTAAACCTCGGAGAAGAGTTAAAAACAGAAGGCAGCGTAGTTGTAATTGGTGGTGGTAATGTAGCAATCGATGTTGCAAGAACTGCCCAAAGAGTTGGTGCAAATACAATTGATATGTTTTGTCTGGAATCACGTGATCAAATGCCGGCTTTAGAGGAAGAAATTGAAGAGGCACTGTCCGAAGGAATTCAGATTAATAATTCCTGGGGACCGAAACGAATTCTTCATGAAAACGGACGCGTAGTCGGTGTGGAATTTAAGAAATGTATTTCGGTTTTTGATGAGAATAAGAAGTTTGGTCCTAAATTTGATGAGAATGAAACGAAGATTGTAAAAGCAGATTATGTATTGATTTCAGTTGGTCAGGCTATGGAATGGGGAGAATTATTAAAGGATTCAAAGATAGAATTAAATCCGAATAAAACTATCAAAGTAAGCCAGTTAAGCTATCAAACAGGTGAAAAAGATGTCTTTGCAGGTGGTGATGCTGTGACAGGTCCCAAATTTGCAATTGATGCGATTGCTTTAGGTAAGCAGGGATATATCTCCATTCATCGTTACATTCATGGCGATAGCTTGACATTAGTAAGAGAAAGAGAGTATCATGCACTTGACAAGGATAACTTAGATCTTGAAAGTTATGATAATATTCCAAGACAAAAATCTGAACATATACAAGGAAACAAGTCAAAAGAAACCTTCAAGGATTTACGTGTTACATTTACAGAAGAACAGATTAAGAAAGAAACAGAACGTTGTCTTGGCTGCGGAGCAACGGAAGTAGATCAATATCAATGTGTTGGCTGTGGAATATGTACCACCAAATGTAAATTTGACGCAATTTCATTATCAAGAAAATATGATAGTGCGGGCGTTACATTGGAACAAATGAAACCAATTGTTATAAAGCATGTTATTAAGCGCCAAGGCCGAATTGCTGTTAAAAATGTCAAACGATTATTTAAAAGAAAAAAATAATTTATAAATAGCGAAGAAATACGGGAGAGCAATCGTTCTCCCGTTCTTTCTACATGTGCCCGGGGGGCACGCATTCCTAGAATGGAGGTGGATTATCATGCATGAAATAGGAGTTATGATCGAGGTTGTTAAAATGGTTGAAAACTTCGCAAAACAAAATGGAGTTACCAAAGTTCAGACGTTGGTTTTACAAATAGGTGAACTTTCACCGACAATTCCAAGATATGTAGAAGCGTGTTATCCAGCCGCAGTTGATGGCAGTCTTTTGCAAGATACTGAATTAAAAATAGAAGTCTTACCTGCAAATGGAATTTGTAAAAAGTGCAATAAGGTATTTAATATATTGGAAAATCATTCTATATGTCCACATTGCCAAAGTGAAGCCTTTGAAATGATATCTGGTCGAGAATTCTTTATTAAAGAGATTGTAGCTTGCTAAAACGATCCTTTAGCACAGAATGAAGTAGAATCTTTATTAGTCAGGATCTGGGTGATAACAGGAAGGGGTTAACCGAAAATGGTACTTATCAACAAACCGATACATGTGGAGACGGTTTGTCTGCTATATAAAGTGGGTGTGTTTTTTACGAAGTAGGAAAGAATATGTAAAATTATTGTTTGAATTTTATATATTGTTGTAATATATGTGGATATTATTATGTTTAGCCCGAAATATTCATGACGATAAATAACGGGTAGTATCTATCGCCTAAAGTTACTTTTAACTGTTTTACAGATACGATCCTATAGAATATGCCTAAAAAAGGGTGCAATATCCCTGTCGGAAGTAAAG
>Ga0302215_10000494_pt1 | contig 29043 bp, 27 predicted proteins | sample II_Fen_N3_1_FD_194580 | JGI IMG/M metagenome (GOLD analysis project Ga0302215, IMG submission 194580) | Peat permafrost microbial communities from Stordalen Mire near Abisko, Sweden - II_Fen_N3_1 | ecosystem: Environmental > Terrestrial > Soil > Wetlands > Permafrost | place: Sweden: Abisko... | reverse complement strand
TTTTTATTTTTGAACTTTCTAAATCACTAAAAAGTTTATCAATTCCACCTAAATATCTGCTTTTAGTTTCACTAAAATCAGGAGCATATATTCCTCTTATTCCTATTGATCTTCTCAAATGATTATTTGAAAGTAGAGATTTGGATAATTTGTTATCTCCAACAAGTACCGTGTTAAAAGAAAATAATATCCTCCCTAATTTAATTCTATTTTTTTTCCGATATACGAAAAAAAACAATCTTGTGAGTGTCATAAAAAACCCAACCAAAAGAAAATAAATAATGAAATTATAATAGTTTAATTTAACAGGAAATAAAAAATTTAAATAAATAAAAGATGATATAACAAGTAAAAATAATGATTTTGCCAAAGCATTGAAATGCAGGGAAGATTCTTTGACTTTTAAGCTATTGTAAGGCTGTGTTATAGATGTAATTACGAACCAAGAAATATTAAGCAAAATAAAATGAACCTTATTATCTTGCGCAAAAGATATATTGACCAATTCAAAGAAAAACAGCTTACCTAAAACAAAAAAAAAGTTGATAATAATATAATCTATTATTAAAAATATTTTCGGTAAATGTTTTATAAAATAAACTAGCATAAATCGGGTTATAATTCTCCTAATTTTAAAAATCACAGCATACAATCAACTTTAAACAAAATAAATGTTGATTATTTCTTATTAAATTCGAATATACTAAAAATTTTTCAAAGAAAATTCTGGTTGCATTCTGTCTTTATCTGAAAGTAATATATCTTCCAAAGGAAGCATCCAATCTATATCAAGTTCCTGGTCATTCCAAAGAACTCCGCCTTCAGATTCTTTATTGTAAAAATTATCGCATTTATAAGAAAATACAGCAGTCTCACTTAGAACAGAAAAACCATGACCGAAACCTCTCGGAACATATAACTGTAATTTATTTTCGTCTGTAAGCTCAATAGAAAACCACTTTCCGAATGTTGGCGAATCTTCACGCAAGTCTACAGCAACATCTAAAACTTTTCCTTCTAAACAGGATACAAGCTTTGCCTGAGCATACTTTCCTTTTTGTAGATGCAAACCTCTGACAACACCATAACTTGACTTGGAAACATTATCCTGTACAAAATGACCATTCATACCCGTTAATTCCTGAAATTTCTGCTCGTTGAATTTTTCGTAAAAATATCCCCTGTCATCTTCGAAAACAGTTGGTTCTATAATATAACAGTCCTTTAATGATGTTTCTTTTATTTTCATAATTGTTTATAAGTAATTAGTGTATTTAACTTATCAGTTTTAAATGCTTTTGATTAAAGCACAAATATAAAAATTAGTCTTGCGTAAACAAATCTTTCATTTCATTGCTTTTTTATAAATATCCATCAGCTCTAAAAAATTTTTATTTTTATTATACTCTTCAAATGCTTTTTTATAAGAATTCTCTCCCATATCAGACTTCTTTTTTTCATCGGAAAAATATTTAATTTTTTCAACTGCATCTTCTATTGTATGATAAACAAAACCATTATAGCCGTTTTCAACTGTATCCTTGTTACCCATTACATTACTTACCAAAAGAGGTTTTCTTACTGCCATCGCCTCAAGAATTGCAATCGGAAGGCCTTCCCATAAAGAAACCTGAATATATAAATCTAATGAGTTAATTTTTTGTAACAGTTCTTCTCTTGTTCTTACCCAACCTGTAACTTTTACATTTTCTGAGGTAATATCGTCAATTAATTCACCGTTTCCAATCCATATAAAATCAACATTTGGTAATCTTGACGCAATCTCATTAAAGGCTTTGGGATTCTTTTGAGGTGTTAATCTACCTACTGTCCCTACTGTAAAACGCGGATTAATTACTGAAGAATACAATTTATTGGGCAAATCAAAATCGACACCATTTCTTATCAGCTTGGTTTTACCAATTTTTTTTGCAATCTCATATTCTGTGTTTCCCGACGCAATGATAGTACCTCCATGCAAAAAAGGCATCGCTCGTTCTATCATTTTAAAGAGGGAAATTTTTGCTTTTGAAATATTTTGTTGAACAAATGAAAATCCGTGAGGAGAATAATATACATTTGATTTTTGCACGATTCCTAAAGATGCCAATCTACCAATAACCCCTGCTTTTGCAGAATGAAGATGAATAATGTCTGGTTTTATTTTTTTTAAAATTTTGCGCGTTTCTCTAACTACAATCTGATCTTTTTTTAAATTGATTTGACGCTGCATATCCAGTTCGTAAAGAAAAACATCCGGATGAATTTCTTTATGAAATAGTTCTTTGTCCAACTCTATCCGATTAGGGCTGTAAATGAGATGAATCTCACAATTAATTACTGACTGATTTGTAGCCAAAAAGTTGCTTAGATCTTTTACATACGTGTAAACACCTCCTCCAAAGGCTTCTACAAACTGAACTATTTTATATTTTATCTTACCTTCTGACATAGCAGACGTATTTTTAGTATTAGGTTAAATAGAGTTGTTGAAGCTATTTTATTTTTAAGTTTTGTTGCTGTTTATTAATTAGAACTGCATAATCTGGAACATTTTCATAAACAATACAACCTGCACCTATTACACAATGGTTTCCAATTGTAACACCCTTTAAAATAACAACGTTAGATGCAATCCAACAATGTTTTCCAATGATGATTGGAGCTTCAGAATATCCTTGATTTTTTATGGGAATTTCAAAGTCTCTATATAAATGATTATGGTCATATATTTTAACATTTTCTCCAAAAATCGAATAGTCTCCAATAGTAATTTGATTCCTAGCGGCTAGGGTACAAAAATTATTAAAAAAACAATAATCCCCAATAGAGATTTTCGCTTTAGAGCCATCGATAATCAATGAAAATCCTTTTCTGAAGGAAAATTTTTTACCAATTTTCAGATTCTTTCCATAAACAATTTTAAAGATCATTATCCTTAAAATTGTATTGAGCCGATAAAAAAATTTAAAAAAAATCATTTGCAATTATACTGATTTTAATGCAGAAATATATTGTGCGATAATGTTTTTATTAGAAAACATTTTTTCAATTTTCGTTCTACCATTTGAACCCATCGTTTCCCGCAGTTTATTGTCTGCAAGAAGCCTATTAATGCCCTTATTGAGTTCTGAAGCATTTTCTGGAGCTACAATAATACCATCTACTTCACCTGTAATATATTCTGGAAATGCTCCAACATCTGTTGCAACAATTGGCTTACCGTAATAAAAAACAGTCTGTATAATTTGTGTTCCAGTGGCATCTCTATATGGTAAAACCACAAGTTTTGCTCTTCTAATATATTTTGCTATTTCTTCATCTGGAATATATTCATTAACATGAGTTATTCCTATTGGTAAAACATCAATTCCAAAAACTTCTTTTAAGTCTCCTTTTCCAATAATTGTACAAGAGTAGTTCTGGTTATTGACTTTATAAGAATCTATAAGTACATCTAATGCTTTATAATATTCTATTCTACCAAAAAACAGCACATCAATATCTTCTTCTAATTTACATTCTTGTGGAAATATGAAATTCTCCAATAAACCTAGATAAATTACTTTTATTTTATCAGAAATCAAATTTGGGTGCTTTTTTAAGATTTCCTGTTTCATAAAATTAGAGGAAGATAAAAGTGTTACCTTACCTCTATAAATGAAATTGTATTGTGGTTTTAAAAAGAAAAAATCAAATTTTGAAAACCCACTATGAGGATCGTGATCGTGAACATAGAAAAGTATTTTCTCTGCAGGTACCAATTGAAATACAAAGAGGTTTACAGGATGGAAAGTTAGGAAGAGAACCGAATCAAATTTTATCTTTTTAACGAATTTTGCTATTTTGTAATATGATTCAGGATTTATAAAATCAAACGGTTTTCTCCTATCAAATGGTATTGATTGTACAATTAATTTTGGACCTGATACTATTTTTGTCCCGCTATTGGTTAGAACAGCAATATCCTGTCCTTCATCAATCAGGTGTTTAACAACAAGACGGAGATTATCCCCCAAAACACCATTGGTAGAGAATGATACTATTAGAGTTTTCATTTTTGTATTTTTTTATTCTTCAACTTCTACTCTTGTGTTTTTTACAATACATAGAAATATGAATGGATATAACGGAGATAAATGCCGTACAAAACTACCATAATCTGGTTCAAATAAACTTTGAACTATCATAAAAGAAATTACAAAAGAGAAAATATTTTCGAATTCTTTGTGCCTGCTTTCGTTCAAGTAAAATTTCAAAAAATTATAGAAAAAAACGACAATAAGTAGGGTAAGGATAATATAAAAAGGTTTTAGAAGTAAAAATAGTGGAATGGGTACAATAAAAAAAACTAAAGTAACTATACTATTAAGAGACTCAGAAAGCAAATTACTTCCCTCTATATATGTCTTTATAATAGTTTGCCCAGACTCGATATCTCTATCAGTATTTGCACCCTCTCTAATAGCAGTAATTGAGGTTCCGAAAATATAATGATACACAAAATTCATTGCTAAATAAACGAGAGGAATCAGAAGAAGAAATTTTTTAGGAGACTTTATAATAAAAAGTTTAATCCCCCAAAACAATGCTATTGAAATAAACCAATACGTTCGAAAAAAATAAGCATAAAAAACCACGAATAACGTCCATATAATAATAGATTTTTTTTCAAAATAAACAAAAGGTATTATAACTAAAAGAAAAAGTAGAAAATCTTTGCTATAAGTAGCTAAATATACCATCGCTATTGCACTATATGCTACAACAAGTATATAAGAAAAAAATGAAATATACTCGATCGAATAATTTTTAAATAATTTAACGATTAATAAAAAATACGTAACGATACATAATAAAGGTGCCACAAAATTCTTATCAATGTGTAATATTCTATAAAACTTTGCTGTATTACTAAATGACTGCTCTAATCTCTCTCTGATGGGATGATCAATTGCGTATTGTAATGTGACAGAATCAAAAAAATATTTCTCTGGGAAAATATATTCTTTAAAAAAAGCAATAAAAGCACAAAATAAAACTCCAATTATAAAAAATAGAGTTGAATCTTTTTTTCGGATTTTCAGATTCTTATAAATAAGATACATTTCTAATGTTTTTTAATACTATGTAAACTTTGGCCAATAATATTCTGATTCTAAAGGAATATATTTTAGGTCTCTATTTCTTTCACCAATTTTTTTTGCAGGAATTCCTCCTACAATTGCAAAAGGTTCTACATCTTTTGTGACAACTGCACCCGCACTTACAACTGCACCCTTTCCAATTTCAACCCCACCTAAAATGGTTGCTCCAAAACCTATCCAGACATAATCATTTATTACAACATTTTTTTTAACGTAATCAAAGTTTGGCGAATTTTGATCATGTGATCCTGTAATAATGGCAACTCTTTGGGAAATAGAAACACAATCTTTGATATGAAGACCACCTCTTGCATCCAATATACATTGTCTGTTTACATGTGAATGATTACCAATAATCAGCTTATCAGCATCCTGAATAGAAAAATTCATGTCAATCCGAGAACCTTTTCCAATTTTGGCACCGCAAATCAATATATAAATCTTTCTAATTCTCCACCCTAAAACATGTGAAAAAATATGATTCATAACAAAATCACTGTAAAACCAGTAAATAGATAAAAATATACTCTTTAATATCTGATTTTTTTTCACAAACTGAATGATATTATTTTTCATATTGCTTCTTACATAAACTAATCTTTATTGTACTTTTCTTTAAAAATTTTAAATCAAAATATCCTCTACTTATTTCAATGTTCTTTTGTATTCCTACACTACATAAAAAATATATCACTAATTTCCAACTAATTACCCCCAATTATTACAAGTGAAAAAACTAATTAATAATCAAAATATTTTCTTTTTCCTTAAAGCCAACAGATAAACAACACTGATCTTTAGCAGGGTTTTACAATATTCAAAACTATATTTAGATGATTTTTTTCTAGTAATTAAATATTTGTACCAAATACCTTTCAAAGGTTGATTAGAAATCCCTTCTTTTTGATAGGTTAAAACATTAACATCAACTTTTTGGAATTTTTTCTTAGCTAGATACAACTGGTATATACAATTATAATCCAAAGCAAAGCCTAATTTATCTTTTAAAGATACGTCAAACATAAACTCTTTGTGAACATCTGTTGACACAAATGATGCACCATGTCTATAAATAGGATTTTTAGAAATCCTATTTATATCAGTTCCGGATATATGCTCGATTTTAGAATTATTTTCAACCATAATACAATTGCCGTACAAAATATCTACATCACTATAATTATCACTTGCAAAAATAGAATTCAATACTTTATCTGAAGTAAATGAGTCGCCTGAGTTCATAAAATTTATCCAATCGCCACTGGCTTTATCAATACCTTTATTCATTGCCTCATATATACCCTCATCCGGTTCACTTACCCAATAGTTAATTTGGTCTTGATATTTTTTAATAACATCGACTGTTCCATCCTTACTTCCTCCATCAATAATAATATATTCAACATTATCATATGTTTGATTAATAACGCTGAGAATAGTAGCTTCAATTGTATCATGACAATTGTATACAACGGTGATAACTGTTATTTTGGAATTATTCATAAACACTTATATCTTATAAATTCTCACTATTTTATCCAAATTCCTGATGCCTTATTGGAAAATATTTTTTTACATTGGATGGGCATAAAGATTGAAGTTGGGACTAAACTTATTATTGTGGTAAAAACAACTCCACTAATTCCGTATCTATGACCAAGAAATATAGCACATGGAATATATACTATTGCTACACCTACAGTAATGTACAATTGTAACTGAATTTTCCCTATCCCATTAATAAAATATATAAAAGTATTACTCCAATTAAAAAGCGCAGTATATACTGCAACCATTATCGAGAGAGACAATGGGATTTTCACTTTATCTCCTACCCATAATTTATAGAACTGTTCTGAAAAAACAATCATAACTAATGTGAGTAATATTGTTAATAAAAATATATAAATAAGTTTTTTAATTGATTTTCTTATCCAAGCATGGTCATTTTTTGCATACGCATCTGTGGCAGCGCTCCAAAAAGGAGTCAAAATAATCATATAGGCCATAGAAATAGAATTGAAATATTTAAAAGCAACATTATAAACTGTTACACTCTTACTACCAAAAAGTTGCACTAGCAATATATTTGTAGAAGTATAAATCACTATACATACTGCCATCTGGATAATAAAAAATTTAACACCCAAGTTAATAAGTGAGCTAGTATATTTAAAATCTACAAATGAGTAAGAAGGTCTCAAATATTTGTATTTACCAAAAAAAATAAAAAAATAAGCAATAATATAAACAAGTGCAGGAGATGCCGCAAAAACATAGGCAACATGTGGTAAAGAAGCAGGAACGGTTTTCGTTAGAATAAAAATTATTAATAACGATATAATATTTCCAAAAACTAGTATTAAATCATTGTAGGCAGGTTTTTGCACAGAAATCAGAATAACTCCTACTGTTTTAAAAACGAACTGTAAGCAAAAAAAAGCAAAAACAATTAAGACCATATTACCAATCAACTCTCTTTTCTCAATCCCTAAATTCAATATCTTATCCCATTGTAGAAAATAATTAGTTATCATAAAAATGATAAAGAAAACTGTCATTATAATAAACAACAATGCAAATGTGGTGCTTGTATATGACTTAGCCAACTTTATATCATTGTGAGCAATTGCTTCAGTAAGTTTATTTCTTAGTCCGTTGGCTAATCCGATATCAAAGAAATTTATCCAAGTTAGGATAGAACTGATTGTCAACCAAATCCCATAATCATTTACATTAAGATAATCGATTGTAAGTGGAACTAAAAGGAAAGAAATCAAAATAGTTATTCCTTTCAAGAAAAAAGAATAAAAAACATTTTTAATAGCGAGTGATGTTCTCTCATTTTTTGCGATAAACTGTTTTATATATTGCATCTATTCTTTTTTAAGAATTTTTTTATGATAAATTTTTGATAATTAGTTTACTCAAAACTCATTGGGCCAATATTATTCTGAAAAAAGTTAAAGAAAGAATCAAAATTAAATTCTTATAAGATTGGAAATCTTTCAAATAAAGCAGAATTCCCAAATACTTAAATATAAAATAATCATTGCAGTTCCTGAAATTATAATTAATCAAAAAAAATGTAATTGATTTTTGTGATTATTTTTAATTTTCAAAGTTTCACTAATCCCCGACATGGGAAATTATTAAATAAGAAAAATACACAGAAATAATTAATTACTGTATAGGTAGGCTTTACTCTACCAACATTTTCTGTTTCCAAATATGATTAAGATAAAATATAAAAAAATAGTAATTAATAGTGTTGAAAAATCCTAAGTCATTCAAATTTTAAACTTAAAGCTTACCTTATTTTCGATGCATATTTCAATTTATCTGAAAATTTGCCACCATTTTTTCTCTTGTGCGCCGTATCCATAACCATACTTATTACCGTAACCAAAATTGGATTCTTTTACTTCATTTAAAACAATTCCTACGTTTTTAAGTTTATTTTCTTCCACAGAATTGTTTAAGAATTCTATATAACTTTCTTCTGTAACCTCAGCTCTTGTTACATAAACAATAACATCACTTATGTCTGCTATGATGAAAGAATCTGTAACCAATAATAATGGTGCCGTATCTAAAACAATAAACTTATATTTATTCTGAGATTTAATTTCAGCTAAAAGTTCCTGGAATTTTCCGTTTTGCAAAAGATCCGTAGGATTTGGAGGAATAGAACCTGAATAGATAAAATCACAATTTTCATTATATCCACTTGGGTGTATAATTTCATTTGTTGAAATTTCCTCACCACTCAAAAATTCAGTTAATCCTTTTACAGACCTCATAGTGGGATTATATCTTTGTAATTGAGGATTCCGAACATCTGCTCCTATTACTAAAACTTTATCGCGTGCCGATGCCAAAATGATCGATAAATTGGTTGATACAAACGTCTTCCCCTCACCTTTTACTGATGATGTAACTAAAATTATCTGCGTTTCATTTTTCCCAGGAAGTAGAAACTTTAAATTTGTAACAAAAATTCTGAAAGCCTCTGCCATGGGAGAAACATCATTAAAGCTAACTAGTGGATTCTCCTTATTTTTCAACTGAGGAATTTCAGCAATAACCGGAAGTTTCGTAAGTTTTGTAATGTCATCTCTCTTATTGATTGTGCTTTGTAAAATCTCTTTTAAATATATAAAAGCAAATGGTATCAAAAGTCCTACTGCGGCAAACGCTCCCAATATTACGAGTTTTCTAGGAGCAACAGGTTTACTCATTACAAACGCTCTATCGATCACTCTGGCTTTTTCAGAGGCAATTTCCATACTTATTGCCGCTTCTTCTCTCTTTTGCAAGAGCAACAAATAGAGATTCTCTTTTATCTGCTGCTGCCTTTCAATACTTCTGAATAATTTTTCCTGAGTAGGAATTTTGTTAATCATCTGTACAGAACCACCGAGCTGGCTTTCTACTTTTCTTTTTGCTAATTCTAAAGAGGTTACGTTTTTTTGTAAAGATTGTGATAATGAAGATTTTAACTCTTGAATTTCATTATTTGCATTTTGTACAAGTGGGTTATCAGGGGTTGCAGATTCCAAGTACTTATTTCTCTGTAATACCAAAGCATTATATTGTTGAATTGCCTGACCTGCCGCTTCACTTTCCAAACCAATATTAAGTGGCAAAACATCACCTAGTCCTTTTTTGTTTAGAGAACTTTTAAGTATCTGATTTAGTTCTAATTGAGTCCCTATTTCCAACAATTGAGCCTTACTTTGTTCTTTCAATTGTAGATTAATTCCAGCCTCTGTTGGTAAATCAACCATATTATTGGCAGACTTATATCCTTCTTTTTCTGTTTCTACACTTCCTAATTCTTTAGAAATAAGCACAATTCTCCTATCAATAAAATCTTTTGTTTTTTTAGATTCTAGATTTTTATCCTGAATAGCATATGAATTATATTGTCTTACTAAACCGTTTAAAAAATCTTTTGCCTTTTCTTTATTTTCAAAATTTACAGAAATATTAATAATAGTACCATCCTTATCTAATAAATCTGCTGCTAAAGCTTCTTGAAAATAATTAACCGTTTCTTCAAAATTATTATATTCAAAATAAGTCTCCGATAATTCAATTTTTTTAGGCGCCTTGAATTTGGGATTTTTGCGAATCATTAAGATTGCAAATGGTAAATTTGTCGTCGTATTATACGATGTTGTTATATTTTTCTCCCATTCATCAGAAGACAGTATGATTTCATTTCCTTTTGATTTTATCCAAATCGGTTTTTTAGGTAATTGTGCATCATTTTTTTCTTGTATAACATTGATAATATACGGATTAGTATCTCCATAAAGTTCAATATCATTTAACGTTTGCTTTGCATAAATAGGAGTTTGAAAATTAAGATCTTTTAAAACATCTTCAATGATCGTTTTTGTTTTGAAGACCGCAATCTCATTCTCTATACTATTAGTTCCCATCCCACTAAAACCACCAAAACTTTGAAGTACACCAACATCTCCCGATGCTGCAGTCATATTTTTAGCATCCTTAATTAATACTGAAGTCTGCGCCTTATAAACAGGAGCAGAAGACTTTATATAATAAACCGCTAATATCAACATAAGAAACACCATTCCTACGAAATATTTCCATTTTTTCAAATACGGATTTATAATTTCCTTAATGCTAATTTCTTTATTATTTTTTTTATCCATTTGTTGGATTATATTTTGAAAATTATGATTTTTTTTAATATTTAATAAAACTCTGCAAATATATCTATATTTTATAAAAAGCAGGTCTTATTCTTGATTTTTAATTGTTATTCTATAATCATGTTGATTTTTGACTTATCAGATAATGAATAATTATATTGAATACACATCACTTTAGTCTATATGTCACCATTAATCCTCCGCGGGTCGGGATGATCTCACCGCTTTTATTCCATTTTGCAGCTTTGTCATATCTTTGATTATTATCTTTATAATATCCTTTATATAAAGATTGACTTGTGCCAATTCCTGCAAAAATATCTAAGCCTAGCTTTTCATTGATTGTAAAATGATATCCACCACTCACTCCTGCAATAAATGCAAGACCCTTCTGATAGCTTCCCGTAACCCTTGTACTTCCGTCTGGCATTAGTTCCACATTACCATCTTGGTCGACCACAGTTGCTTCATTCCAATAGTTCCATTTTTGAAGATTAAATGCTGCAATTGAAAGATACATACCCACATACCATTTTTTCATTACTTCTCCAAAATAATATCTTCCTTCTAAAGTACCCATATAGATCTGAAGATTTTTCCCGGCAAAGGATTTCCATGGTGATATAAATCCTTCAGCCTGTAGAGAAAAATTCTTATTTAAAGATTTCTCGGCAGCAATATTTACTATTCCCACTGGGAGAAAAGGAGCATTCACTTTTAGTTCTGTTTGGGCGTTTACTTTCAGAGAGAAAGCAGTAGCTGCGAAAAACGACATTTTAGAAAACAACTGCATTGTATACTTCATATTTTTTGATGGTTTTATTTTTTTAAAACCAAAAATGTCTTTAGCAAAATTCGTGCATCTTTTTTAAAAGATAGGTCATAATAGTAATCGAGATTCATTTTAACTTTTTGGGGAAAGAGAATTTGATCATTATATTGTAGGGGATTCTCCTGCTTATTTAAAGTTTCTTCCTCATTTCGAAATTTAATTCCTGCTTCGCTCGTTAATCCCGGTTTTAAAAGTAAAACCAAACGATCTTCCCCTTTCAGTTGATCATAATAGCCCAAAACATCTGGTCTTGGTCCGACTAATGACATATCTCCTTTCAAAACGTTAAAAAGCTGAGGAAGTTCATCTAGCTTAGTTTCTCTCATCCAGGATCCTATTTTTGATTTTGTGAAATTTTTTGGGTGATATGTTCTGAATTTATAAATAATAAAAACATGACCTTTTCTACCCACCCGTTCCTGCTTGAAAATACCGGGAAAACCTGTATCAAAAGATGAAATAATTATTAAAATAAAAAAAACAGGAAGTAAAACAATAATTGCTGCGAAACTTAATCCGTAGTCCATCAAAGCTTTCCACCATGGGTATTTTTTCATTTATGCATCGTTGATTTGCAAATATAAGGAAAGATGCTGGTTGTCAATTTGAAGTTTTAGCCACAAATAGGATTGTAAAAAATAAAAAGCTGCTTACTTTATGAAAAGCAAGCAGTTATCAGTTTATATTAAATTTAATTAAAATGATTCCTTCGAAAAAACTTTTCTGATCACTTTTTCAATTCTTGACCTGTCATCATCGGAAAGATTTGATCCTGAAGGTAAACATAAACCATCGTCAAATAATTTTTCGGCAACGTTTGTTCCATAATATTGAGCTTCAGAAAATACCGGTTGTAGATGCATTGGTTTCCATAAGGGACGCGATTCTATATTATCTTCAAGTAATGCTAAACGTAGATCTTCTCTTGTTTTGCCTGTTATATTTTCATCTACAACAATTGCAGATAACCAATGATTTGAATAAAAATCCTCAGTTGGTTCTGAAAACACCTCAACCCCTTCAATATCTTTGAAAATTCTGATATAGAAATCGTGCATTTTTCTACGAGCTTCAACTCTATCGTTTAAAACTTCCATTTGTCCGCGTCCGATTCCTGCAATAATGTTACTCATACGATAGTTGTATCCAATATGAGAATGTTGATAATGAGGAGCGTTATCTCTAGCTTGTGTCGACAAAAACACGGCCTTATCTTTGTCTTCCTGATTGTGGCAAACTAATGCGCCACCTCCGGAAGTTGTGATAATTTTGTTTCCATTAAATGATAAAATCCCGAAACGTCCAAATGTTCCGCAAGCTTTTCCTTTATAAGTTGATCCTAAAGCTTCTGCCGCATCTTCAATTACCGGAATTTCATACTTTTCTGCAATGGCTATAATTTCATCCATTTTAGCAGGCATTCCATATAAATGAACAACGATGATTGCTTTTGGTTTTGTGCTTTTTGAAATTCTATCCTGAATAGCTTCTTCCAAAGCAATTGGGCACATATTCCAAGTGTCTGTTTCTGAGTCTATGAAAATTGGAGTTGCGCCGCAGTAAGTAATCGGATTGGCTGAGGCACAAAAACTGAAAGAGGAAGTTAAGACTTCATCACCAAAAGTTACACCTAACATTAGTAATGATAAATGGATTGCTGAAGTGGCAGAATTTAGCACACAAGCCTTCACATCATTTTTTAAAAAGAATGAAAGAGATTTTTCAAATTCATCAATATTTTCACCTTGAGAAGTAACCCAATTTTTATTTATAGCATCTTCAATAAATTGGAGTTCATTTCCCGACATATGAGGTGGTGACAGCCAAATTTTTTTTTCCATCAATAGTGTAATTGAAAATCAAAAATAAGAAATAAATAATAATGACCACCGAAAGAGATTACTTTTTAATTCGATCACCCTGCCCCCTTCCTCCCACAGTAGAAAATATGTAGCTGAAATAGTCTGATATGGTTAAACTCTTAAGCATTTCGGCATCTTTCTCTGCAAGCTGTACAGGAGTAGACATATCAATTTCATTGATTTGAGCCAAACCTGTAATCCCGGGAACAGCATTGTAAACACCTCTTTTATCTCTTTCTTTAATTAATTCAGTCTGATTAAATAAATTAGGTCTTGGTCCTACCAGACTCATATCTCCTAATAAAACATTAACTAATTGTGGTAATTCATCGAGCTTTGACTTGCGGAGAAAGCTTCCAAATTTAGTAATCGTTATATCTTTTGAAAGATGTGTTGCCACAGATTTTGTATTAACAGGCATGGTGCGGAACTTCATCAGTTTGAATGGTTTTTTAAATCGCCCTACTCTTTCCTGAACAAATACTGGTGATCCAGTATCAAATAAACCTATAATGTATAATACAAGAAGAATTGGCCAAAGAAATAATAGGCCAAAGAATGAAAAAAGAAAGTCAAATATTCGTATCATATACTTATTCAAATATTAAATTAATTATTTTTAAAACTTTTTATCGTTTTTATCAGCCCCTCTTCTGAAGAAAGGGGAAGTTTTTCAATTCCTAAGGCAGATTTTATTTTTTGGTTGGAAACCACATACGATTCTGTCAGTTTTTTCAATCTTTCAGAGTTTAACGGTAAATGTAATCTATCTCCTAAAGATGCTGTTTTTTGTATCCAATTTTTGGATATTTTCCAAAGCTTAGCCTTTTTTCCTAAAGCAACATTTACGGTAGAAATCAATTCGTTGGTTGAAAGAGCTTTATCATCGGAAAAATTATAAATTCCAGACGGCACGTCTTTGTTCAGCAGCATTTGATGAATAAGAAAATTTAAATTATCAATACTTAAAAAAGATCTCTGATTATAAAAAGCAGCAAGTGGCCAAGGCAAACCCTTTTCGACAATTTTGTATAAAAGGTTGAGATTCCCTTTATTTCCGGGACCGTGAATAATACAGGGACGAATGATGAAAACTTTCTTTCCTTCGGGTAAATTTTGGCTTAAAATATATTTTTCAGCTTCGATTTTTGATTTTCCGTAATGTGTTATAGGATTAGCTTCTTCATTTTCTGTCAAAATATCATTAACAGAATCTGCTACAGCTTTTACAGAACTGAAATAAAAAAATGTTGTTATATCTGAATTTAAAAATTGATTAAAAAGCGCAATGGTTAAATCCCTATTAATTTTATAATACTCCTCCGGATTTGAAACATTTTTTGTATCATGCGCTTTACCGGCAAGATGGATTACTGCGTCGTTGTTCTCATTCAATATCCAGGAATTTCTTAACGATAATGCTCGAATATCATGATCGTGATTTCGCAAATATTCTGAAAGATTTTGTCCTACAAAACCTGTTGCTCCGGTTATAATAACATTCATAATCAATTCTTTTAAATAAAAGTTATTATTTTGATCTACTAGACATTATATGTTCTAAATTTGAGATACATTCAGCCATTTTGAAATTACGTTCGTAATATACCCTACTATTTTCACCTAATTTATTCAATTTATCTACCGATAATAAAGACGCTTTAAGTATAGTTTCAGATAATCCTACATAATCTCCTGCAGAAACTGTAAAACCACAATCGGCATCAATAATATTTTCGGAACCTTCCCCATTAAGCATTGCTACAATAGGTTTTGAAGCACTCATATAAGCTTGCAGCTTAGCAGGTACAGTAAGGTTAAAGATAGGATCATCCTTCAAAGTCACCAACATGACATCTGCTTTATCAAAAAAACTTGACATCGACTCAACCGGAAATCTCCCCATTATATGTACGGTATCATTCAGATTATTTTGTTCAACGAATTCTTTAACAAATGACATCTTTCTACCATCTCCTACAAGGATAAACTGAATATGTTTCTTGTCACTCAAATGGAGGGCAGCTCTCATAATATTGTCTAAATCCTGAGCTTCACCTATATTTCCTGCAAACATCACCTTGAATCCTTCAGGCAACAGAGGAATAGGAAAGTCCTTATTTCCATCAGAAATTGCATCTTCAGCCCAATTGGGAAAGTATACAATTTTATTATCAAAATTTCCTTTCTCGTTGATTGCTTTTCTGAAACCTTTAGAAGTTATTAATATTTTCTCAGAATTTTTGTAGAATTTTTTTATCACTTTGGTATAATAATTCAAGACGAACTTGTTTTTCACACCTCCAGCTATTGATAAACTTTCCGGCCACAGATCCATTACCCAAAAATACACAGGCGTTTTCCAAATTTTATTTATCAACAAAGCAGGATAATATTGTGTAATAGGAGAAGGTTCATGTACAATTAAAGCATCAAAACTATTATTCAAACCTAAAAAAAAAGCTTTCAGTGAAGCAAAAAAAGCGAAACTATAATAATTGATAAACAATCTAAGACCACCTCCTTTTCCTCGTGGTAATAATAATGATCTGATTATTTTGACCCCATTGATGACTTGTTTTCTGTTTTTAAAAACACCATATCCTTCAAATAATTCACCTTCAGGATAATTTGGCAGACCCGTCAGTACGGTAACATCATGACCACGATTTTTTAATTCAAAAGCCAGATCATTGCTTTTAAAATTTTCAGGATAAAAATATTGGGTAATTATTAAAATTTTCACTTTTACTTAAATTTCCTCCGACCAAACAGTCCTTTTAATATAATCTGTGTACGAAATAATAATTCTTACTACTTTTTCAGAAACATTCGGCATCGAATAGTCAGAAACTGGTCTGAAATTTCTTTCTATTCCTACTTTTTGCTGTAAAACCTGAGTCAAACCTTGCAAAATACGTTCTGGAGACAAGCCAACCATCATAACACTTGCCTCTTCCATTGCTTCTGGTCTTTCATGAGCTTGACGAATATTTAAAGCTCTGAAATTCAATATTGATGATTCTTCTGAGATAGTTCCTGAATCTGATAAAACTGCATACGCTCTTTTTTGCAAAGCATTATAATCGTGGAATCCTAAAGGTTTTAAGAACTGAATTTCAGGACGCATTTCCATCTGCATTTTATCAATCATATTTTTCGTACGAGGATGCGTAGAAACAATAATCGGGTACTGATATTTTTCTGCAATGGCATTCAAAGAATCCATCAATCCTCTGAAATTCTTTTCTGAATTAATATTTTCTTCACGGTGAGATGAAACTACAAAAAACTTACCTTCCTCCAGATTTAATTTTTCAAGTACATTTGAAGCATCAATTTGAGGTAAATAATGATTCAAAACTTCAAACATCGGAGAACCTGTCTTAATAATACGATCTGCAGGAAGCCCTTCTCTTAGGAGGTATTCTCTTGCAATATCTGAATAGGTTAAATTAATATCAGAAGTATGATCTACAATTTTACGGTTGGTTTCTTCAGGAACTCTCTGATCAAAACATCTGTTTCCTGCTTCCATGTGGAAAATAGGAATATGTCTTTTCTTAGCAGGAATAGCACACAGACAAGAGTTTGTATCTCCTAAAACCAAAAATGCATCAGGCTTTAATTCCTCCAATAGCGGATCAATTTTAATTAAAATATTTCCCACCGTTTCTGTTGCTGTTTTTCCTGCAGCCTCAAGAAAATAATCCGGTTTGCGAAGTCCTAGATCTTCAAAAAAGATTTGATTAAGTTCATAATCATAATTTTGCCCAGTATGAACGATGATATGTTCTACTGCTTCAGATGCATCTAAAGCATCTAATACTCTTGATAATCTAATAATCTCCGGTCGTGTTCCAACAACCGTCATTACTTTTAGTTTTTTCATTTTATAGTTTTTGGCTTTAGGATCGCCTTTTAATTATTATTTAGGATTGAGGAATTAATTACACTTCAAGAAAATAAGTGTCAGAATTCTCAGGATTGAACGCTTCATTGATCCAGAAAATCGTGTATAATTCTTCTTCTCCAATGTTTTTGATATTGTGTGTGTACCAAATCGGCATATCTACATAAGATGGCTCATTTCCGTCAAGATAAAAATCTAAAACTTCATCAGTATCTATTTTTCTTAACTGAATCAATGCTTTTCCTTTAATAACAGCAAAACGCTCAATTTTTCTTGTATGATAATGATTTCCTCTTGTGATACCCGGAACTGTGGTTGAAAACGAACATTGTCCGCCAATTCCCAATCTTATTACCTCAACAAAAGCTCCGCGAGGATCTGTATGCTGCGTAAATTTTACCGGATAATATGTTTTGTGATCTATGTAAGAACGGTATGTGTTGAATAGATTATGCTCAAATGAATCATTGATCACAGGAATTTCACCACAATCAAAATATTTAGTCTTATAGTCATTTAATAACGCTAAAACTTCAGAAACTTTTTTGGATGCAGTTGGTTTTATCAAAAATTCGGGTTTGCTGGTGGCTTGTCTGATTTCAGAAATGATGGTATCAACCAATTCCTGAACATAAATCAATTTCACTTCGCCATCTGTAGCAATCGTTGGAGTTTCTCCGTGAGTTAATTGATGGCAAAATGTTGCAACAAAAGAATTATAGAAAGGTTTTCCGAACGCACCAAAAACATTTGGAATGATCAACCCTGTAATCTTTCCTCCATTTTCCTGTGCCCAGTTTGCTAAAGCTTCTCTTCCTTCTTTCTTTGATTTTCCGTAAAGATTATCTCTCTCTTCCTGAGTAGAAGAAGAAATCATCACATGAGCTTTTGAATTGGTTCTACTTAAAGAATCTACAAGCTTTTGAGCCAAACCAACATTGGTTTCGTAGATGAATTGTTCACTTTCGTGACGGTTCATAGCTGCAAGATGTACAATTACATCGCATCGTTTTACAAATTGATCTAAATCGTTTTGATCTTCAAAATATTCTTTTCTAAAATCTATACGTTCAAATTCTTCAGGAAATAATCCCAAAGTGTTGTATAAATGTCTTCCGACAAACCCATCCTGACCGGTAATTCCGATTTTCTTCATTTTTTAAACGCTTTTAGGAAACTTAAAACTACTTGAAATAACCATTCAGTTAAAATTCTCTGCTTATATATTATTAAAATAATCTAAAATGTATCTGTATTCATCGTTGATTTCTCCTAACTCATAATCCGCTAAGACCAACAATTTACTACCCTCCTGTTTCGACTGAATTGCAGTAATGCAGCCCGAAGGAATATGGAGGTAAGTTAATACATCATCTTTTAAAAGATATTTCTGAATTGTTAATTCTTTGGAAGGATTTTTAAAATCATCTACCACAATTACAGAAATTTCAAAACTTCCTTTCATACATGCAAACCATCTCTGCTCTACTTTGTGACCTTGCCAACCGCGAATAAAATCTGTTGAATGATTTTCTATGGTGTAGATTCTTTTGATCTGCGAAGCACCAAAGTCATTATTGTAAGTAATAATTCCTCTTTCATCTTCATGACGTCTTCCTTCAAAAATCATAGTAGGAAATTGATTAATACAAATATTAATATGGATATTGCATTACATCTTCTCCAAAAACTTCTTTTCGAATAAGCGGCAGTGTAGAAATTAGTTTTTTCAAACCTTCTACTCCTTGTTGCTCTGTATTATGTGAATGGTAATCTTCAATTTGTGCAACTTCTTCCTCACCTTTAGAGAAATACTGTGCATAATTCAAATCACGGTTATCTGCCGGAACACGGTAAAAATCTCCCATGTCTTCAGCTTTTGCCATTTCTTCACGAGTACAAAGAGTCTCATATAATTTTTCTCCATGACGAGTTCCTATTACCTGTACGGGAACTTCTTTACCAGTCAATTCAATTAATGCTTTAGCCAAATCACCAATACTACCGGCAGGAGCTTTGTTGACAAATAAATCTCCCGGGTTTGCATGTTCAAATGCAAACAAAACCAAATCAACTGCATCTTCCAAAGACATGAAAAAACGTGACATGTTCGGATCTGTAATTGTAATGGGTTCACCTTTTTGAATCTGATTTAAAAATAGAGGAATTACAGAACCTCTTGAAGCCATTACATTTCCATAACGGGTAAGACAAACGACAGTTTCAGTGGTATTTCTCGATTCTGCAACAGCAACTTTTTCCATCATCGCTTTGGAAATGCCCATGGCATTGATTGGATATGCTGCTTTATCTGTTGACAAACAAATAACTTTTTGCACCTTATTTGCTGTTGCTGCACGAATGACATTTTGCGTTCCTTCAACATTGGTTTTGACAGCCTGCATTGGGAAAAATTCGCATGATGGAACTTGTTTCAAAGCCGCAGCGTGAAAAATGTAATCTACGCCCCTTGTTGCCGGCTCAACGCTAGAAAAATCTCGTACATCCCCGATATAATATTTTATTTTATCATTTTTGTATAAATTTCTCATGTCATCCTGTTTTTTCTCGTCACGGGAAAAAATGCGGATTTCTTTGAAGTGATCGGTTTGTAGAAATCTGTTGAGAACTGCAGTTCCAAAAGATCCGGTGCCACCAGTTATTAAAAGTGTTTTATTTTGTATTTGTTTCATAATTGTAATAAAGTCACAAGTTTGTTTATTTCGTTGAAAACCATCTGCCTAGTCTCCTCCTCATCTTTCCGCTCTGCTTTTTCAAAAGCCAATTCAAGACTTTTTGTATCTGATGTGCTGAATGTAATAGATGGTTTGCACACTGCATAAGTATAAGGTAGATTTGCACCTATTATTTTGCATCCGTTTTCCATTGATTCTAAAAGTCCCAAACCAAAACTTTCCGATAAAGAGGGATAAATATGATATTCATATAGAGGATATATCTCACTTAACTGATCTCTCTTCAAGTGACCGTAATTCAAAATAGGATATCCCAAACTATTCTTTTCTTTAATTAAACTTAGTAAGAGTGGAAATTCTTTTCCAATTGTCACCGCTAAATTACCCAATTTATTTTTATCATAAAAAGAGCAGAAAGCATTTATTAAAAATAAGTGATTTTTGTGTGCAGATCCACTACTTACATATATAAATGAATTTTTTTCTCGTTTACCATTTACAACTTGATTCGACAACGGGGGATAAAAAGGTAATACTAAAATTTTTCCCGAAAGTAATTTTAATTTTGTTTTTAAATTGTTTGCCATCGTTTCACTTTGTACAATCCAATAATCTGTGTTTTTTTTCAACGACCGCCAAATAAAACTTTTTAATTTGAAGATTAAAACATTTTTCAAAGAAGTTCCAGATGGCAATTCTAAAAAAAGTTTTTGATGAAAATAGGTATATACTTTGGCATCAACTTTTATAGGTGGTGGGATATTGCCAAAGCACAATATTGTTTTATAATGATGCTGATTTTGCTTATAAAAATTATAACGATTGTAAAATGATGCTTTAAGAAATATTTTATTTTTTTTAGAAATCGCAGAAAAGCTGTCGCTACATCTATCATCAAAAAGATAAAAAACTTCAATTTCTTGTTTTTGAAAAACTTCAACAAGATAATCCAGTAAAATTCTGCCACCACCATTATTGATGTATGTACTATCTATTAATATCATATTTAAGTATCCAATTCTGAAGAAAATTATTTGTTGATTCTGGGTTTGCAGCTGAGTCAACAAATTCATTTTCTTCGTTATCAAGTACAGGACCAAAATGCCTTTTATTGAATAATATAGGAACTTGTCCTAAATATGCACCCCAAGCAGAAAAAGTAGAATCTGAAGCAAGAATCAATTTTGCTTTTGATAATACCATTATATCGGCTATGGCACTGCCAAAAAAAACTAATTTTGTATTGGGAAAACTTAACACCTCAGATAATTCTTCTGCAGTACCATCTGAAAAAACAAAAAACTCTACTTTAGAATTGCATATGTTTGAAATAAATTTCATCTTTTCTATGTACCACTGAAATGATATTCTGCTATCTGCGCCATAGTCTCCCAATCTAATATGTACTCCAATAAACTTAGTATCTACTTCATTGTAGGATTTCAAAGCTTCATTATTTACTATTGTTAAAAGATGATTTTTAACCAAATCACTATGATTGTGTAAATCCTCAAAATAGTTTTTAAGTCCATCGACTACGATAATTCCCTTTTTATCAATTTCAGGATTGATGTCCTCGGGGAAATATTTTCTTGTCAGTAATAACCAATTTTTATTTAATGACGTTATTCCGAAAGATTTGAAAAGACCATTATAATGTCTTTTATCTTTCTCTCCTCTAATATAAGGACCGATATTAAACTGTACCCAGGAAGGATTAATTATATGAGCGTTATATTTTTTCGCAAGAATTATTGATCTGGCATAGATGAACAAACAATTTGCAAGACCAGAACCCATGAATCTTACAATAAAATGAAATTTTGAAGGAAGCTTAGGATAAATAATTTTTTTATGCATAATGTTGTTTCTTATAACGGTTTTTAAATAATAGCATCCCTCCTAATAGTATCGACTTAAAATCTCTTTTACTAGAAAATTGAACTAAATTCCTGTAATATAATATCTCTAATTCTTTATGATCTTCACTATTTCCGGGAATGCTGCAGTAACACTTGGTGTATCCAACTTCCTTCGCAACTTCTAAAACTTGATTATTAAACAAGCCTTTAGGAAAGCATAGTTCTGTAATTTCACGATTCAAATTCTTTTCCAATAGATTTTTGGATTTTTTTAAATCATCAAATAGATTTTTTTTATCCAGTTTATTCAAATCTGAATGAAAATGAGTATGTGACTGAAGATTAAACCCCAATGAATCAAGTTCTCGAAGTTCCTCCCATGTCAGATAATCTTTTTCACCAACCAAACTGGTAATAATGTATATAGTGGGAAAAATTTGATTTTGAACAAAATAATCCTTGTGATGATAAACTCCTCTAAAACCATCATCAAACGAAATTTTCAACTGTTTTTCAGGCTGCGTAATATCTTTTACAATTTCAAACCGCATCTCTTTAATACATTGAATATGCACTTTAAACAAATTAAAATCTGTAGACATCTCTGTATATTTGGCATTGCTTTCGTCATGAATATCATGATAATAAATTACTTTACTATGTTGGTCTTTATGATATAATGCGCCAAGGTAAAGGATGGAAGAATATATTTTAGATTTTATGAGAGATAACATAATTTTTAATTTTTTGTAAATTTTGAGAATAGGTTCGATAATTCCAATAATTTTTCATAAAACCATGTCCATTATCTAATTTCATTTTCACATCTTCGGGATGATTTATGCAATGGGTAATGATATTTTCTAAGTCTTTTTCTTGATCAACATCAAATATCCACCCAGAATTTGGAGTTCTTACCAAATCTTCTGCGGCACCTACTTTATTGCTGCAGATTACTGCCAAACTAGACGAAAGTGCTTCATTTACAACTAATCCCCATGGCTCAAATAACGATGGCAAAATTAACACATCTGCTTCTCTGTAAAGGTTAATTAAATCCTGACCAAATTGTTTACCTTTGAATATAATATTTTTATTTTGCTTAGATTTCAGGTCCTCACTACAAGAACCTTCACCCACAATTATTAGTTTTGAGGTCGTATGTTTTTTTACAACTTCCAAAAAAGAATCAATTAGTAACATTACATTCTTTTCAGGATCTAATCTTCCCACATATAAAAATACCAAACCCTTGTCAACCGACTGATTCACAGTATTTGAACGGTCAAAATAAAATTTTTCATTATCAATCATCATGGGCAATAAGAAGACTCTTTCTTCTGTCATTCCATATTTCAGAAATAAATCTTTGTGCGCCCCATTTCCTCCGGCAAATCCTAAAACAGATTTTTTCTTAAAAATTAAATTCAAATATAATTTTTTTATCATCCTAATCAAGCCTTTCTTTTCACTATAAGGAGTATCGCTTTCAATTCCAATATAAAAGGGAAAGAGAAATTGGGTAAAAAAAAGCAAAATAAACGACCAGTGATTGTAGCCATTACTAATGACAAGTTTATTATTTCTACCTAATTTTATAAAATGTTTGAAATTTGAAAAGAATGACTGTGAAGCACAATAATGTGCTACAGGTAAATTTATATCTTTTAAAGACACAGCCTTTGATTGTGAATAGAGAAATGTATATGTAGCATCTTTATATACATTTTCAATTAAGTCTAGTGTATATTGTGCGGGCTCAACAAATATAATATGTATTTTCATTTAACCTTTTACTAAACGTTTAATAAATTCTTTTATGGGATGATAATTGGTAAAATAAAAATCAAACTTTGATTTGCTGTATCTCAAATTGTACAGATTTTCAACTTTTGGTGAAAAGGTGCCTTTAAATGCATAATCTCCACGCCCAAAACCAATACGATAATCATCCTCAAATTCTACCGCAGTTATAAAATTCAGATATGATGCTAAATTGATGTACTGTACATTTTGATTATATAGCGTAATCCAAAACATAAACGTTTTTTGGGTTTTGTTTTTAAATGTAAATACTACAGAAACCATTTTGTCTTCGATAGCATTGGCAATCACGATCAATTCATCATTTTCATACATTTCCTTAATTAAACTGAGAAAACGAGAATCTAAAAAATCTTTTGTACGATGACCATCTGAAATCATTTCATCTCTTAATTTTACAATCGCGTCATATGGAAATTCCTGAGGATAAGAAAAAACGGAAAAAGCAGAGTTTGCATTTTTTTTGAGCACTCTTTTTAGTTCGCTTCTGTCTTTTGTTTTTAGACTACTAAAATATCCTTTTTCTTTACTTGAATAAATATAAGAGTGACTGTTAGAAGCATAGATACAAGTCCCGAGTTTAAGATGATATTTTAAACTGTTTAATAAAGAGTCATTCAATTGAAGGTTCTCAAAATCTAAACGTTTAATTCTATTATCAGACTTGATTATTTTAGCGAAATCTTTCAAAAAATTGTTATTGACTTTTTTACCGATCACTCCGCAGTAATCTGTATGGGTATCAAAAATAAACCTTAATGTCTTATTTTTATCAATATACATGGGAAGGTAAGATTCTATTTGTTCTTCATGTTTATTGAGTACAAAGAACAGAGAAAAATCTTTATCTTCTTCATAAAAGTTTTTTATAGAACTTAACACAAAGCTTGGAGAGCTTAAACACCATTCTTCATTGGTAGTGTAAACCCTTTCAATCTCTGATTTAATCTTTAAAAGTTCTGTAATATCTTCTACTATAACAACCATCTTAATATTTTTTAAAATTTAATTTAATATTTCTAGAGCTTAATGAATATGAATAACTTACAACCCCAACCGCAAACCAGAATAGGACACTTACAAACTCATTTACCCCGACTATTAATGATTCAAAAAAACCATTGATTACAGAAAGTATAACAATTAGTGCACTAAATTTAACGAAGGAGCTGTGCTTGTTTAAAAATATCCTAAGTGATTTTATCACCTGTATAAGAAGTAGAAATATGAAAATTGAACCAAATATTACTCCGTACATAATTCCTATTGATAGATATGTGTTGTGTGGTCCCAACATCTCTTCTGGGCTAGACCAATACTTGGGATCAGTCCACCCATATTTATCGATACCATGTCCTGTCCAAAACGAATCATCAAAGGTTAAAAGTCCAATTTCAAACACCTCATTTCTTGTTTCAAATGCACTTTCTTTACTTAATAAACGGTCAATGCTTGTTGTATAATTTAATTTTGGGGTCAATAAAAAAACGCCCCACAATGATATTGAAAAAACCACAAGTTTAAAGCTTATGCCATAAATCAGCAATATTCCTACCACCAAATTAAGCAAAGCTGCTTTTGAACCTGAAAGCAGAGTCAACAGACAAAATACAAAGAAAAGTATACCATCTATTTTAGACTTATACCATGTTTTGTTAAAAAGCATAATAGCCAGTGCCCCTAACGCAGAAAACAAACCCAAATCATTTGGATTGAATCCCATAGAAAGTCTATTAACATCTCCATTAATAATCTCGTCACTCACCCCAAACATATATCCTATAAGAATAATTACCAAAATAATATATTTGAAATATTTTATAAATACCCTCTCATAAAAATTGTAATTACTTACAATTCCAAAAACAATCAAATTGGTGGTTGCTAATTTCGCAAACCAATACAGAATACTTTCCGTATTGCCTCCAAAAATTAAGAGATATAACAAATTAAGTAATAATACAGAAAATAGATATTTAAAAGACTTTGCATAGCCAACAATCGATTTGCGCTGATACCTTTTGAAGACCAATATTAATCCTATAACCATTATAAAATAGTATAATGACGAAATAAAAGAGAGTGGTATCAGAAAATATAATTTGTAAAGCAGTGTGATGCTCAAATAAATCCCTATTCCATATTTTAAAAAAAAATTCATACTTACAAATTGACTGTTATTAATTACTTGTGTCTCTTGAAATAAAATTTAGAAACTTATCCATCGTAACAAGGATATCCAAATTTATGGCTAAAGGTTTATGACCCAATTTCTTTTCATAATAATCTATAATAAGTATAGCCAAACTCTCTGTATCAGACTTTTCTATCAATTGAGATGCTCGATTTTCCTCACGAATAATTTCACCAATTCCCTGATCCTTTACTCCGATGAAAGGAACACCACACTCGTGTGCTTCTGTATAAACACATCCGAAAGCTTCCCAATAAGATGGTAATACAAACAGATCCAAAGAATTATAAAAATACACCAATTGATCATGAGGCAAACTTTCGATAAATTCCACATACTTATCAAGATGATTTTCTACCACAAACTGTTTACAAATATCCAACGTTTCACCTGTTCCAATAAATTTAAGATGTACATTTTGAATTCGTTTTTCAGTGATTATTTTTTTTGCGGTTTTCAACAAAGTTATCTGATCTTTTAGTGGCCAGAAGTTAGCGATGCATCCTATCGTAAAGAGATTCTCATTTTTTAAATCCGGAATCGGATAAAATTTTGTCTTATCGACCCCATTATAAAGAACATAGGTTTGTTTGAACTGTATTTTTTTAAAAAATTCAAAGTAATCTAAGGTTTTTTTGCTTACCCCTACATTGATATCAATATGATTACAAATACTTACACCATCATTTTCGACCCACTTCCTATGCCATCTAAAATTTCTTAAAAAACCATTTTCAAGACTCAGAACATCAAAACCATGATGTTGAAGTATGGTTGTAACATTTCCATTTAATTTCTTCAAAAATCTGGCAAAGCTGCCTTGTCTTGTAACATGGCTGTGAACGAATTCTATATTTTGAATTTTTATGTTCTCTTTCTTTAATTTCTTTTTTAATGAGTAGTTTGAAAGAAAATCAAATAAACCGGGAAAAATATAGCTTGGCAAATCATAAGTTTTGAACTGGTATACTTTAATACCTTCAAATATGTAATCTTCAGCTGTAGAATACCAGATTTTAGGTTTAAAAACCACCACTTCATAATCACCTAAATCTTTAATCGCTTTTGCCTGATCATAGATAAACGGCCCTCTAAAGCTTTCTTTTGTAGGAAAAAATGGGGTAATGATGATGTATGAATTTCTCATAAAATATTATTCTATTCGCTAAGGAACTATAAAACTGGTTCATTTAGCCAAAACATGGCTCTACCTATTGTTACTTAAATATTATACCTATTTTTCAGATACAACCAAAATGGTTTTATCCTTTTAGGAAAATTTCTCAATAAATAAAACACGCTTCCCCCATCGTACTGATCAATTAATTCTGGTGCTTCCAAAACAATACCGCTTCGTAGCCTAATAAAAGCTTCTGAATTATGATTTGCTAATATCTTTTCATACTCAAGTTTTCTAGCATTAGAGTTTGATGTCTTAGACAACTGCAAATACATGGAGCTAAATGATTTCTGTTCTTGCCAACGACCAGCAACTGAACTCCAATGATTACCAGATTTATCTCGAAGACCTGAAGTTTCTGCACCTTTAATATTGAAACCTCCTGATCCTATTGGGCACCACCACAAATTATCTGAATAAAGAGAAAGAAAAAACACCAACACTACTTGTGGAAAAATATATGCTGCGTAAGATTTCATTTCAAGCTCTTTCTGAAAATTGCTTATAGCCTCTTCAAATGCTTCAACTCTATATACTAACCCCGGTGCATGGTCTGCAGCACGTCTAATTTCACTAGTTTTTAGTTTAGCAGCATTTGTTTGACCCCGAAAAATTGTTTGTTCATCATTACCTAGCCAAACTGTTGATGCAAAATCAGGTTTAGTCTCATTTAGGAAATTTATTAATTGTATGATACCTTTAATTTTATCATCATCTGCCATCATCATCAAATATTCAGTTTGGCATTCTGAAAAAAAACGGAGAAATGTAGCCGCAAGTCCTCTATTTTCCTGCTTAATAAACCGAACATTCACTCCTTCAGGAATTTCGATTTTATTTAATTCAGTAGATGTTTCGTCACTAGAGCCATCATCAATAACAATCAAATTTGCAACTGAAAGGAGATCTTGTTTTATGATGGATGAAACAAGTCTTATTATAGAATTTTTTCTATTGTATGTCGGTATACATATTGTTAAATTATTCTGCAAATTCATACTCGATATTTGTTGTTCTAAATGAGTTGTTCTATTATTTATCTCAAAAATAATTGTTTTCTTACGCTTATGTATATTATTTATGTTAAAATGTACTGCTCTTAGATTGTTAGATTTAAATCGGTAAAATGCAGTAATAATTCTTTTAATTTAAAAGTTTTATAGCATTCTCTTCATCTTGAACATAATTTTATCTTTTTAAGAAGTTGAATTTATTAAGAGGTAATAATTTCCACATCCTAAGGATAAAATTCCGAAAACCTTCATCAAAAGCATAAAGATAGATACCATAAATAAAAATACTACTAATGCTAACAAGACTTGCATACACTAAGAAACCAATTATATGATTAATATCTAAAATCTTAAAGTAGGGAGATAAAAAATATACAATTACAAAGCTCAAAGCTAGCCCCAAAATATACTTCATTACAATTTTCCAAAACTCTATAACAGGTTCATTAAATCCTTTTGTGTAGAGAAAATATGGCTTCCAAATTATTCTCAAAATCAACATACTTATTGCAGTACCGAGAAGCACTCCAGTTATTCCCATAAAATATCCACAGACTAAAGAAACTACCAAGTTTAGGATCACCTCTGAGATTGGCGCCCATACATCCTGAAATAACCCATAAGAGCTTTTAAACATATCAACGGTGGAAGTAATTTGCATAAAATACAAATTAATCAAAATTAAAATTAGCACAGCTTTATCCATAACATATTGATGCCCTAACCATAAACTGATTATAGGTTCCATAGAGAAATATAAAACTGTCACTAAACAACCAGCCATGAAATATCTAAAACTATTGATTTCCCAAAATATTTTTTTTATTTTTTGC